>OGPK01000130.1_pt1 | contig 89799 bp, 109 predicted proteins | sample 1552921 | NCBI WGS metagenome assembly OGPK01 (sample SAMEA2580264, study PRJEB22360) | human gut metagenome | biome: human gut; feature: human-associated habitat; material: faeces | place: Denmark | collected 2008/2010 | reverse complement strand
CGAGGAAAGAAGAAACACTCTTTCAATATCAAACTTTAAAATTTAAACAGGCTCTAAACTCTTGATTGCTTTTTCTTTTCGTCAGCAAATCCTTCTTTTTATTCGCTATTGCTTGAAATGCGTTTTGCCGTTTATAGTGTTTCTGTTGCACACTTACTATCCTTTCTCGTCTTCACATCATCTTTCGGGTTGGCAGATAAGAATTGTGTCGCAAAGGTATATATCCCGTCTTTCTTCCTTGCAAGGTCAAGCCTATCGGTTCAAGCCAAAATCTCCACACTCGGTTTTCAACTGAGGTCGTATTTTGTCTGTGAAGCCTTGCAGGAAGAGCCGGGACACCTTGCAGAGCGACATAATTTTAATCAAACCCGAAAGTAGCTGATGCTAACAGAGGGAAAAGTAAAAAATCAAATCAATAGCGATTATGGCAAATTACGCGACTAACATCTTCTATGCAAGTACGGAGAACGAGAAAGACCTTGATAAGGTGGAGAACTTTTTGGAAGACACATTTTGCGACTGTTACCTTAACAGGTCGGAAGACTGTATCGAGGGCGAGTTTTCGTCAAAATGGGACTATCCCGAAAAAGAGATAAACAAGATGATTTCTCTTTTGGAGAACAAAGACAAAATCTACATTCGAGTGCTGACGCACGAACTATGTAACGAATATGTGAACTTCCAAGTGTTCTCTAATGGAGAATGGTCATACCGATAACCCTTAAAAACTCACTGACTATGTATTACGAAGACGAACAAGATACGGACATTATCGGGTGCTTATGCACGTTACTGACTCCTTACAAGGGGCATACAGAGGGTGAAGTCGTGGGAGACTACGGCAACGAGATAGTGGTAAGGCTCACCAACGGCAAGGAGGTGGTGGAATACCGGGATGAAGTGTTAATCTATGACTAATGGAGGATTGCTTTATGGTGACACCGATAGCGACAAGGTTTGTGGATTGGGATATTCCCGAACTTTCAACCCTGCAAGACAGCAAGGTCTATCAATTAAGAGTGCAACTCAATGAGGGTACGCCAATGAGCCGACAACAGAAGAATTGGCTTACGGACAACGTAAACAGCAACACCTATTTCAAAAGGGCTGTTCCGCTAATGGGCTACCGTTTTGACTTCTCGGACATACTGAAACGCTACTTTGTCAAGCAATACGGACATATAGCCGAATACTATGCCGTGGACAAGACCGCTTTACGGACATTCCTTTGCGGTCGGATTGATGAAATAATTGAGATAACAGATTAAAAGAAAGATTATGCTGTACGATTACAGAAAAGAAAGCAAATCGCCTATGCTTCTGACTTTGGCGAATGGCAAGACAATTGAGGGCGAATTTATTGATTTGCGGATTGCCACCGAAACCTTACCCAAGGGTAAACTGTGGTATCATATCCGACATACGGACGATGATTGGAGTGAACCGGCCTCTCTGAAAAACGGCTGTGTAGTAGTCAATTTCTGTGGTACATTCATTTGTGACCCTATCATTGATTTCCCTTGTGGCGAGGAACTGGAGATAAAAGAATGGTCATACCTGAACTGACCGACATCTGGCTGGAATGACAATGTGGAGCAATGCTCCACATTGTTGTGTCCACGCCATTTGGAAATACATTTCCAATGGCATCAACTTTTATAATTGGGGCTTGCAAGGCAAGCCGTTCTTCCTCTTATATATTCATCTTTGACAGTCAAGTCTCCTTTTGTATATATGGCATTTCATATTTCGCAATGGTGACCGGGCTGCTTTGTTCAACGAGTACCGGACTTCTTGCCTTTGTTTTCTTTGCCTTGATTTCTCCGGTTCTGTCGGTAAGGTAGAACGCGGCTATTCTGATGCCGGTTTCCGCGATCGTCGTGCCATTCTGTTCTTCGGGTATCCCTCCCATAGCAAAATACCTTTGGCTGTGCAGCGTCATAACGGATTCAGTATTACGGCATCCACATTGAGAGGACATACTGGATTCCTCGCTTCATCGCTCTGCTTCTTTTGGATTTACAGCCGAAGCGTACCTGAAACTTTGTGTCTGCGGACGGATGCTGTCCTTTGTCTGCGAACCTCGCTCACTTGTTTATTCACCAATCCATATCGTTACAGCTTTTGGTCGTGTTATTCCTCATTTTTCCGTTGCAAAGTTAGTATGCAGCCGGGTACGGCTGAAAGCCTTGGTCAATGGTGTAGCTTCACAAATCTTCCTTTATCGGGCCGGAGGTTTTGACGGCTTACGCTGACAAAAATAAAGAGTATTTGATTGCTAACCTTGTCGCAACCCTGTAACTGCACTCACTTATATTGGCAGCGTAAAAATAATTTAATTAACAACTTAAAGCATTGTAACATGAAACAGATTGAGAACAATTTCGCAGTATCAGGATTCGTAGGTAAGGACGCAGAAATCCGTCAGTTCGCAAACGCAAGCGTGGCACGCTTCTCATTGGCAGTAAGCCGTCAGGAGAAGAGTGGCGAGGAAACAAAACGTGTGTCCGCTTTCATCAACGTGGAAGCCTGGCGCAACAACGCCAACACCGATTCGCTTGTCCAAATCACCAAGGGTACCCTGCTCACAGTGGAGGGCTACTTCAAACCTGAAGAATGGATTGACAAGGACGGCGTGAAACACAACCGCATCGTCATGGTCGCTAACAAGTTCTACCAGACACCCGACAAGGAGGAAACTCCTGCGGAGCCGGAAAAGAAAACGAAAAAAGGCAAGAAATAACTCCTGCCTCGTTCCGACAAACAAAGCGGCTTCGGTCGCTTTTGTTTTTGCTCGTATGTTTACCTGTTATACATCTATGGGTTGCCCATTATAAGTTTTCACCCATCCCGTAAACGGCTTCTTCTATTTTTCTTCGAGAGACTTGCTCGGCTGCGCAATGTTGCACGTTGCTCCTCTTTCGCAAGACACTCTGCCGAAATCGCCCGATACAAAAAGATTTGCCAACCGCTCCAAGACTTCGTTTTCTCCCGGCAGGCAAAACATTTTGTTATTTATCGGGCTTGCAGAAGAAACTCGTTTACTGCCCGCCCTTTGCTTGGGTTGATATTTTCGACAAGAGGGAGAATTAAATACTGACTTTTACGACCCTCGCTATGCCAGACCGGAACGACTGTCATAGGCTGCATTCTGTTGGTTGGATCTTACCTGTCTCGCTGGTAGTTGCTTTTGCTCCAACCTCCGAATATCACTTTCAAGGTTTTGATGAACACCCACAATCCCAATACTGTAATGATTACGTCTCCCATATCACTGATTTATTTCTGATTACTACTTGTAAAGATACGAAAAAAACGCGACATGAACGAATGTATAATGTTAAATATCAATAGGATGAAGCATTTTTTTGAGTGGATATGTAGTCGTTCTTGATTTATGCAATTCCGAAAAGTTCTATCTCGAAGATGAGTGTTGAACCACCGGGTATGCCGGGTTGCGAGAACTTGCCATATCCCATTTCGGCAGGGATGTAAATCTCCCATTTGTCCCCGATACACATCTGTTGCATTGCGATAATCCAACCCTCTATCAGTTCGTTCAAACGGAACGCTATTGGTGTTCCACCACGACTGGTGTCGAACTTCTTTCCGTTTATAGTCCACCCCGTGTAGTGTGCAGTAACGATACTGCGGGGCGAGGGATGTTTGCCGTCGTCCTTTCCCTCATTGATGACCTTGTAATAGATTCCTTTCGGGAGAGGTTTTACGCCCTCTTCCTTTGCCTTTGTCTCCAGCCATTCCTTATTGGTCTGTATGTATTCTTTTTTGCTCATTCTATTTCGGATTTTCTAATTTGTATATGATATGGGGCATTTCTTTACCTCGATAAACAACGGTATGGTTGCCACAAGATTCCATGCCAAGTCGTTTTGCTACTCGGATGGAAGCCTTGTTTTCCGGACGGATGCTACAATATACAGCCGGTAATTCCAAGCAGTCAAAAGCATAGGCTATGAGAGATTCGGCGGCTTCTGTCGCGTAACCGTTGTGCCAATATGTGTTGTCAAATATGTAGCCGATCTCAACGACTTCATTCCCGTTCATTGTTGTTTTCATAAGTCCGGCCTGGCCTATCAGTTGTCCGCTCTCCTTTAACTCTACGGCAAAATATCCGATGCCGTCTTTTGTATATCGTGTAAGCTGTCGCTCTATCCAGGATCGTACATCATCTTCACTGAAGCCATGTTCCCAAGCGTACATAACTTCCGGCTTGCCCATTATTGCTATCAAAGTCTCAAAGTCGTCATGGGTGAGTTTGCGGATAGCCAGCCGTTCGGTTCCTTGTATGTTTTCTCGTTTGTTCATCGGATAAAAGTTGTTGCAATTACAATTCTCTCAACAGATGTTTGACGGCTGAGACAGGATGATAAAAAAGCATTCTCGGACCGGACCATCGCATAACCATTTTTATCCGCTTTTTCATATCCGGGCGATAACAATGTACTGGACACTTTTTACAAGTTGGCTTGTCGTTTCCGAATTTGCAATGGTTAAGTCTGTCCCTTGCGTATGTCAACAACTCGTGGCAAGCCGGACATAGGCTTGCATTGCCTTCCTTTTTTAGGCAGTATAAAAAAATCATTTGTTTTACTACCTTCTTCTCCTCTTCAATACGGTTTTTTACCATATCGTTACTCATCTTTTGGTTTACGTTTCCCAAGCGGCCCGCTGAACTTGCCTCGATTGAGTGAAACGCCGTATTTATTGAGGATGCGGAACACGGAGCTGCGGCTGCTGAATCCGCTTACTTTCCAGATGTCATCGATTGAATGCCCGTTATTGTACATCGCCACGATGGTTTTCTCCCTTTCCGCCTTGCTGATGTTTTTCTCTTTGGACGGCTGGTTTATGTTCTGCTTTAGTTGGATGATATGCGCTGAAGCCTTTCGCAATGCGGCACACTCCTCCGGAAGCGCACCGAATATCTCCAACACATCCGCAGCCTTGGTTTCGGGGAACAAGTCGCCACGACTGTCAACCTTGTCGTGAATGGAGACAATCCGCACCACCTTTACACGGCAGAACTCGATGAATGCCGCCAGTTCACGAGAACCACGCAGGGCGTTGCTGAATTTAGCGAGTACGATTTCGTCTCCCCGTTCCATACTTGCCATAAGCTGTTTCCATTGGGGACGCAGTTTCTCGTGTCCGTTTTCCTCCTCAATCACTTGTACACAACCGTATTGCTTCATCCACTCCACATCAGTGTCGAAGCCGTCATAGCCGGCTGCCTTGAATATGTAACCTACTTTTGCCATACTGATGTTCAATGCTAAATGATACCAACTGCAAAGGTACAAAGTTTAATCTGAATAAAATCATACTTACGAAAATAATTTGCAATAATTATACTCTGTATTTTCATTTGTTTTGCTCTTGTTTGTTTTGCCCGTCATACTCGTAAGTATGAAAAAGAAAGTATATTAAAGTTTGATTATTAAGTATTATTATACAAACTTTTATACTTACCTTTGCAGCCATAAATCAATAATAATCGTATGTGCAAAGGCTTATTCAAAGTGAAATCAGAGAGAAAAATCAAGGGCGTTGATGTAATATCATACTTTAAACAGCAATCCGTTCTTGCCAAAGGTGTTGCCGTATGTTTTGCCATCTTTATATTGGCATCGTGCGGAAAAAACACGGATGACAGTATGTTTCAGACAAGTGAAAGTGCTGTCAATGCTTACAGAACCTATTTGTCCGATATGCGTAGTATGGAAACCCTTTCGACCGAACATTTGATAGAGGCTATCAATGGTTGGCAGGCACTTCGGGATTCTGTCTTTGTCCGTATCGCCAAAGACACGGCAAACTGTATCCACGCCAATTACGAAAGCGAAATTCGTGGATTGCACGATTCGTTGCGCATTGAATTTACCCGTCTGGCTCTGGAGAAGTCGAGAACTTTCGCTGATGTGTTGCTCATCAAAGAAAAGACTTCCCAATATCGACAAGACACAGAACTGGCACAAGCGGTAACAGATGCAGAATCTTTCTTCAGGTCGTTGGATTCAGTAGCACCGTGTCACGGAAACGCAAAACAAACAGTGTCAGCCTACCAATCCTTTCTTGCCAATACTCTGAAATCCGGAATAGACTCCAAGGACAAGATGTTAGCCTTTATACAAGAGGAAGACAGGCTGTTCCGTTCTTTCCTGAGCCATCTTCCGAAGCTTGCCGATGCCGACCTTTCTGCCATTACGCGCGACACGGAGAAATGCTGCCTGTCTGTGTTCCAATCGGCAGAAGACGGCAAAATCTCTTATCGTGATGCCTTGATATATACAGCCAGGCGAACCAACCGGAGAATCATACTCAACGCTTTGGCTTGCCGTAATGACATCAACCAAGGAAATGTAAAAACCGAAGCGCAGGCAAGGGCTTACGTTTGGATGTTGTTGCAGCCGTATGTTGCCTTGGATGGTTTCAGCGTGGCTGTTCTGTCCGATATGGAAAGGACAACACTTCATGCAGTCGCTGACCGGACACCTCAGATGATAGCCAAACTCAACAAGACTGCCGGGACGGACAATGACCAATGGCGGGTATTGCCCGGAGTACTGATCAAGATAATGCTCACATCCATTTGACGAACCAGAAACAAATAAACACAACAGTTATGCTACAACTTTTTTACGATGACTTTCTCTCCTTTGTGCCGCTCCAGCTTCCGCAGTTGCTGGATGTAACCACAATGGAACAGCCGCAGTTCTATGACGATTACGTCCTCCTTTCGTTTCCGCTTGCCGACCCATACGATCTGGAAGAAGTGATGGACATCTTCGAGGACGACATGGAGCTGATAACCCTTTATCATCATATTCCTTCAAGCGCAACGACATTCGGAAGCAGCACCTGTGCCTATTCCAATCCGGCTTTCGGACAGATGTTCAAGATGAACGCGAGAGTTTCTGATACCGGCAAGGTTGACCGCATTGATGTGACCATCTATGAATCCCTGGAGTTCATGTGTTCTGACATCTGTCTTGACTTGAAACTTCACGAAAAGACCGGTCATTTCAAGTACCGCAAGACCAAGGAGGAGTTGCTTGCCGAATTTATATGAGACGGACGATTTACCTGCAAATGCTATACATTATTAATATGTACAGGAGTTGGATAGTCGTTGATGACGGATATGGATACAGGCAAAGTGTCGTGTTCAGACGGGGCAGACCGGTTTCCTGCGTGTGCCGTATGCTCCGGCTCCGTTCCACTTATAAGCACAATGGCTATGAGCGTGGCACGAAATGGAGCATATCCGAATACGAGTTGGACAAGGCATTGGCAAGGTATCGTCAAAAGAATCACGAGCTAAAGGCACGGCTTAAAAAAGGAGCGTCATATCTCGAAGCCAAGGATGTGGAAGCCATTATAGAGATTGCCACCTATGGGCTGGTCAAACTGGAACTGACCGAACTGCCATTATTCAAACAATACTGATTACACAAAGGATTACGATTATGATTTGGATTGTCATCGAAATGTTATTTCCGGCATTGCTCATTATACTGCCCATGTCATTGTACAGGAGCAACCTGTTTTTTATGGCAAAGTTTTACCTCAGAATGGCGGGTAGCGAGAGTGCAAGGAAACTCTATGTGCAGTGTATGCTTATCTTCCTCCTGCTATATCACTATGTCTATGCAGGCGGACACTTCGGAGAGTGGGGAGTTCTGATATCCACCATACCCTGTGCCGTTCTGTTCTCGTTCAGACGTGCCGACAGGTGGATGCACAGACTCCACGAGGATAAGAAAAGGATCGTTATGGCAGCCTTGATTACATTGGTCATCTGCGCTGTACCACATCTGCACACCACGGCGTTCACGCTTGCCTTTCTTCTTTTGGCTGCCATGTTCTATCCCTCTTGCCGTGTGTTAGCCGAATGGCAGGATGAAGACACGCGCAAGCATTTGAAAGAAAATCCAAAAACAATGTCCGAACATTACTACTGACATCATCACGCGAGACTGCCACGAATAAGTGGATAGTGGCAGGTTGATAGAATCCACATATAGTCAAATAAAAATCAAATGAAATGATGAAAGACAAGAATAGAGCCGCCAATCAGGTATTGGCAGATATGATGTTTTTCGACTACCTCAAAGAGAAAGTCGGTGAACGGAAGACAAAGACCGGTGCTTACTACGACCTGTTGGAGAAAGCAACGGCAGGTTTTATCGCTCCCTTTTTGAAGAACCACGAGTATGTGTTGCAGGCTGACCAGTGTCATGTGACCATTTCAGACCTTGCGGTGGAATGGCATTGGCACAGGGCTACCGTCAGGGCGTTCCTTGACAAACTGGAGGAGATGGGATATATTCGTCGGACAAGGTTCGCAAAGAGTGTGGTCATTACCGTGACTTTTGCGCCATTCTCCAGTGGCGAAACTACTGCCTCTTATACCGGTCATACTGGGTCCGGACTTGCCGATGATTTGGACAAGGCTTTGTCCGAATGGATAAATGGCAATCTGTCTGACGAAGATATGGGAGAGATTTGTGGACAGTATCATGAAGCCGGGCGGAAACGGCTTGCCGATGAATCCGGCAAAGTTCATTCGGGCGACAAGCCGGCAATAAAGGCAGGTGCAGAAACGGAGTTAGCCCAAGAGATTGTCGAACGTGTAGCCGTAGCCGGACTGAAACGCGCCATACGAAATTCGCGCTTCGATGACCCGACCGATTTCCTGGAATTCTTTCACAAAGAACTGGAAGGTGACTGGACTTCACTTTTGGAGGCATCCAAGATAATCGCCAAGATGATTCTGGACGCTGGAAACGACGGCGCGGCCAATAGTTCGAGCGAAACGGATATGCTTGCCACGCTCCGACAGCCGTTCAGGGCGTTGTGGGCAAAGTATCAGGAGCGTGATTCCACCCTTTTATAGACTTCACAACCGGTGTTGTAAGTCAAAAGACTATTGTATAACCACGGACGAGCCGTGATGCCCTACACTTGTAGGCTTGCCATTTTAAGCGTGCAGCAGTGCTTGCACGTTGACCAAACAGAGGGAAGTATGGGTAACTCAATACCCCACACGACTACGGTCGGTGGGAGTGGTTGCCGGACAAGCAGCAAGCTGGGGCAAATCGGTTGTCCGATAAAAACGGATAATATGGCTGAAAAATCATGGCAGGTGATGCACATGAACGTGATGAAAGGCATAACCACCGCGCAAAGCAACGAACACCAGCGTAACTGGACGGAAAGCGGCTGGAAACACGCCATAGACAAGGGAACTTATGACCGCCAAAGGGAACGGTTGAATTTCGAGATTGTAAAGGGCGGTAAGGTGCGACCTATAAACAAGGACAAGTCCATTCCTGAACGCATGACTGAAAACCTTGCCTTACGTGGAATAAAAGATCCGAATGAGGGTTTGGCAGAGCCAAAATTCCGCACAGTTGTGGATTTCATATTGGGTGGCTCGAAAGAACAAATGCGGCAGCTTGCTTTTGGAGACCAGGCTGTTGTGTATGGTTCCGGTAACAATACCGCCAATGCTTCGCTTCAACGAAAGCCGGAAATAGAAGAATGGGCAAAGGATATGTACCGGTTCATGAGTGAAAGATTCGGTGAGGAGAACATTGTCGGGTGTTATGTACATCTTGATGAAACGACCCCGCATATGCACCTTACCTTATTGCCAATCCAAGACGGTAAGTTTGCGTTCAAAAAGATGTTCGCAGGAAAGGACAAATATGAGTTTTCTGCAAGAATGAAAATGTTACACGATGAACTCTCGCTAGTGAACGAAAAATGGAATTTGGAACGGGGACGAAATGTATCCGAGACCGGGGCAAGACATCGCACCACCGAAGAATACCGCCGACACCTTTCGGAAGAATGTACCAATATAGAGGAACAGGTTGTCCAACACAAAAAAGCATTGGCAGACCTTAAAGTGGAAATAAGTCTGGCAGAGCGCAGGGTGAAAGGCTTGACCTCTATGGTGGATAACCTCCGAAAAGCGAAAGCGGAAAAGGAATCCCAACTATCGGCATTGGAACGCACCCTTCAATCCCATCAGGGAGATACGGCTACCATTATAGCCGAGAGGGAACGGTTGGAAAAAGAACTGGCTTCTATCCAAACGAAACTGGAAGATAAGCAGGATAAGTTACGGATGGCTGATCAACAGCTTGAAGCCCTTAAAAGGGACATGGATGCCATTGGCGAGCGCACGGAGGAACTGAAAGGCGAAGCCTATAAATACAGTCGTGAAATCCATTCCAACGTGGATGTACTGCTCAAAGATGTGATGCTGGAAACATTGGTTGGAGAGCATTCGGCAAGAGTGGCTGAAATGGGAGCTGCGGAGCAATCCGTCTTTGACGGTTCTTTGTTGCAGAGCCTGACCGAGCAAGGGGCGGAAGTGATGCACTGCGCCACGCTCCTCTTCCTTGGTATGGTCAACGATGCCACTACATTTGCCGAAACGCATGGCGGTGGAGGAAGCAAAAGCAACCTTAAATGGGGAAAGGATGATGACGAGGATAACCGTGCGTGGGCAAGGCGTTGCATGATGATGGCAAGCAGAATGATGCGACCGACTTCCGGCAAGAAGCAAAAGAGGTAATCGGCAGAATATGTTTTTCTGCAATGGATAACAAAACAAAATAATGCGTTGAATATGACAAAGAAAATATTTTTAATTCTGGCAGTGGCAGGTATGGGCTGTTCACTGCAAATGAAAGCGGCTGTATCACCTGTGACAAAGGACACTGTACAGCTGGAGTCGTACACGGATATCGAACAGATGCTCCGGCCTTTGGAGCCGACTTACCACAAGGGTGTATTCGTGACATCGCCTTGGAACGGTAACTGGTTTGTCAGTCTTCAAGGTGGTGCAAGTGCGTTCATTGGCAAACCTGTTGGTTGTGCCGACTTATTTGACAGGATAAAGCCTACTGTTTCCGCATCGCTCGGCAAGTGGTTCACTCCGCAGATCGGAGCAAGAATCGGTTATGGAGGTTGGCAGTTCAAAGATTGCGAACTGGTCACAAATGACTACCATCACTTTCATGCTGACTTGATGTGGAATGTGCTTGGATATCGGTATGGCAAGGTTGAGAATCCTCGTTGGGGAATCATTCCATACATAGGATTTGGACTGATGCACAATCCGCAGAACGGACATAATCCGTTTGCCATTTCATACGGAATACAGGGACAATACCGTATCTGTAAACGGCTGTCTGCATTGTTGGAAATTGGCAATGTTTCCACATTCCAGGACTTTGATGGCTATGGCAAATCCAATCGTTTCGGAGATAATATGCTCTCCGTGTCAGCCGGCTTGTCGTTTACGATTGGAAAGACCGGCTGGAAACGTGCCGTTGATGCGAGTCCTTACATCCGGCAGAACGAGTGGCTGATTGGTTACGCTTCACAGCTATCGGAGAGTAATCGCAGATACACCGGGCAACATGACAGGGCGATGAGAACGATAAACGAATTGAAGAAGATTCTGGAAATTGAGGGCTTGCTTGATAAATATAGCAAGATGTTTGATGACCGGGAGAGTTTGGGCAATGTCTATCCGAGAAACGATTACAGCGGACTGAACTCGCTCCGGGCAAGATTGAAAAACAGGCATTGGGATGGTAAGTCTCCATTGTCCAATGACAGTTTGTTCTGTAAGTCTGAATTTGTCAATGCCATACCCAATAATGACGGTAGCGTTGTAAACGGCTTCTATGTCACAGGTGCCGATTCCCTGCTGTCTCCAGATATGAATAATGACAGCATTTCCATTTATAGCCATTCGGATTATCTCTCCTTTATAGGTTCCGGCAATGAGTGCATCGGTTCACCTGTCTATTTCTTCTTTGAACTCGGCACGGCTCAACTGACTGATAAATCCCAGTTGGTCAATCTGGATGAACTGGCGCGTGTGACAAAGAAATACGGATTATCCGTGACTGTTGCAGGTGCGGCTGACGCTGCCACTGGAACTGCCGATATAAACAATAAGTTGAGCGCATCGAGAGCCGATTATATTGCCACGGAGTTGCGCAGGCGCGGAGTGGCCGTTGAAAATATAACAAAGGTCAGTCAAGGAGGTATTTCCAATTATGTACCCACTGAAGCTAATAGACATACTAAAGTCATGCTATATATGAAATAGTAAAGTGTAAGATTCTTTTTGTTCAAATTGATTAGTTAAATGTCAATTCTTTTGAAGGGAGAGCCTGTCCGTGATGGATCGGCTCTCTTGTTTTTGATATAGTACAAATTTATCGACCCTTATACAAAGGCTGTGCTTTACAAATCATGAACTCTTCCGGCTCATCTTGCCGGCTCTATTTTCCTTTGCAAAGGTACTGCGGTGAGGGAACGCCAAGTACCGCTATGCAGGTCTGCTCGCTAATGGCTTGGTGGACTTGACAACAACTTTCCGCAATTTCCGGCAGGCGTAAATTGGGTATTTCATCAACTCCTCTGCCATTTACTTGTCTTATCCCTCTGTTTCCTCAGTCTCTTGATAGCACGTAAAATTCAGATCCCGACAAGAAAGCCGATAAAGGCTTCAAAATAAGGGAAAAGAAAAAATCAAAATAAAAAGATTATGGTAAATATGGAAACAAATTCAGATGAGAGAAAGATAATAGACCGAGTTTTACATCGTGATATGGTATTCAGATACCAATTATTAGGTCGTTTACAAGCTGATTGCGAATACTACCTTAATTACGGCAATCGGAATATCAAACGTTTGTGGGCTGGCAATGTAAATCTGCAAATTAAGCTGATGGCTGAACTTTATAATAGTTTCAAGGAAGACGAAAAACCTCAATGGCTTACAATGAATGAAATCGTTGCATACGGAAAAGCAATGTCAGAGGGAGAATAAAATTTGAGTATTAACGGGCTGAGCCGGTATATTGGTTCAGTCCGTCGTCATCGTTGCCCTCTTTGATGGCAATACCTGTTTTACCTCATTTAAGTATAGCCTAAATGTCTGTTTAATGCCCTTTTTATCCGGCAGAGAAATTTTCATTTCCTTTTCTATGGAGTGCTTTCGACCTTTATATAGAATGAATTTCTATCGAATTATGAACTTCTCCGGCTCATCTTGCCGGCTCTATTTTCCTTTGCAAAGGTACTGCGGTGAGGGAACGCCAAGTACCGCTATGCAGGTCTGCTCGCTAATGGCTTGGTGGACTTGACAACAACTTTCCGCAATTTCCGGCAGGCGTAAATTGGGTATTTCATCAACTCCTCTGCCATTTACTTGTCTTATCCCTCTGTTTCCTCAGTCTCTTGATAGCACGTAAAATTCAGATCCCGACAAGAAAGCCGATAAAGGCTTCAAAATAAGGGAAAAGAAAAAGACAAAAGTTCAACAATTAAAACAGACTGATTATGCACAGCAAGATTTTTCAAATCACGGAAACAAGAGTTGACAGGGACAACTACTTGAACGAGGACACCCTTGAACAAGGGGACGGACACTATTACGACTATTGTTCGGAGATAGACGAAGAGGAGCGCAAATTCCATATTGCCAATCTGATAGAAAAGGCATTGCCAAAAGGGATGTTCACTCTTGTGGGAGAAAACACAATCCGATACAATGGCGGTGCGGACAAGTGGAAAAAGGAATTTGTTACAGCCATCCAAGAAAAGGCACAAGCCGTTACCGTTGAAAACTGCATGATGTGGATTGGGGCGGTGTACCAACTTGAAAAATTTCTCAAAAATCCGCTTGACCTCGGTTATCAGTTCTATATGGACGAGCATGGCGTTAATGGCTATGCCGAACAATCGTACTCGTTTTTACAGACGGTCAGCCAGTTCGAGCCGGGAAAACTACTTTACATCGGTGGAGTTATTGACTATCATTTCTAAACGCTATGAGGACAAGACGAATGACAAAGGAACAAGGAAAGCGGTGCAATATCAGCCGATTTCCCAATTTCCACCACACAGGCAGTATTAAAGGAATGAAACGGATGTACTACGGAAACCAAGCACTTTTGGTAAGGTGCGGAGCGTACATATACAATGTTTCAAGTGAACCAAGTATCTATTATCAAGCAAAATAACAGACATTATGAAAGGAACAGAACATTTTAAGCAGGCAATTAAGGCATATCTGGACGAAAGAGCCAAGACCGATGAACTCTTTGCTGTATCGTATGCCAAAGAGAACAAGAATTTGGACGATTGCGTGACATTCATACTCAACCAGGCAATGGCAATCTGTAAAGAGGGCGGTTGCGGTATGACCGATGACGAGGTTTATTCGCTTGGAGTACATTACTATGATGAAGATGATATAGAAGTGGGAAAGGCGGTCAACTGCGGAGTGATAGTCAACCATAGAGTAGAACTATCTCCCGAAGAACAAGCCGAAGCGAGGGAGAATGCACTCAAAGCCTACCAAAACGAGGAACTGCGTAAAATCCAACAGCGAAACAGCAAACCGAAGCCGACCCCGAAAGCGGTCAGACAAGAACCCGAACAACCGACATTATTTGATTTAGGACTATGAGAGCGAAAACGAGATTACAGCATAAGGTAGTAACCGCCAACGGACGGTTACTGCCACAGACAAAGAAGCAGGAGTTATGGGCATTCCGTCAATGTATCAGCCATTACGCATACCGCACCAAAAACGGAGGAACGACCTGTATGGATTGCGGTTATCAATGGGACGAGAGCAACGAAAAGGTGTGCCGTTGCCCACATTGCGGTGCAAGACTGGAGATACTGGACACCAAGTGCAGGACATTCAAGGACAAAGCGTATTATTCCACACTTGCCACACAGGACGGTTTACAGGTACAGCGTGTATTTCTTATGAACGCAAACTTCCGTAAAGGCAAGAAAGCGGAGTATTATTCTATGGAGATTGCACGCTATTGGGTGGACGATAACGGCAAGACGGAGATAACGGCATTGAAACGCACACTCGGACATTACGCGGACACTTTTGTTTTGGACGGCTGTCTGGAGTTACGGAGAGACAACTATGTGTATAGACGGATTGCAGATTGCCAGGTCTATCCTTACTATTCTGCCATACCGAAATTGAGACGTAACGGGCTGAAAGGCTCTTTGGAAAATAATGAACCGATGAAGTTATTATCAGCCTTATTGACCGATAGCAGGGCGGAAACAATGTTCAAGGCAGGGAGAAAGTCCGAACTATGCTATTTCCTGCAACATCCGATGTATTTCGACTTGTATTGGAACACATACAAATTAGTCCTGCGCAACAGTTATCAAATCTCTGATATGTCGCTTTGGACGGATTATATCAGACTGCTTGAACGCTGTGGCAGGGATATTCACAATGCCCACTATGTCTGCCCATTGGACTTGAAAGCGGAACACGACCGCTATCAAGAACGGGCAAGGATTATCCAAGAGAGGGAAAAGCGTGAAGCACAACGCAAAAAGGCAATGGAGAACGAGAAACTCTTCAGGGAGTTGAAAGGCAAATTCTTCGGACTGTCATTCACGGACGGACAGATAGTGGTCAGTGTGTTGGAGAGTGTGGACGAATACTACCAAGAGGGAAACGCCTTGCACCATTGTGTAGGACAATGCGAATACTATCTTAAACCGAAATCATTGGTATTCTCGGCTCGGATTGACAACCAACGCATTGAAACCATTGAGTTAAGTCTTGAAACTTTCAAGGTATTGCAGTCAAGAGGTCTTTGCAACAAGACCACAGAGTACCACGACCGAATTATCAAACTTGTACAGAAAAATACACGGCAAATCCGTAAACGAATGACCGCATAATTTGTTCTGTTCTTTCGCCAGCCACTTGTTACTATACACATTGTAGCAGGTGGCTTTTCCGCACGACTACGGCAACCAGGTGATTGCCGTAGTAATTACTGTTATACGGTACTTAATTATCTGAACTGTGATAAATGTGCAACTATATCCCTTTATATGACAAAATTTGTGATTGCAATATCAGTGCTTAAAATATCCAGAATCGGGTATCAGTCAGTGTTATAATCCATACGTAAATTATCTAATTCGGTTATATTAGACAAATTCTATTTCTTCATAAAAACATCCACCTTCAATAACGTCATATCCAATGATGTTTTCTTGTTTCATTGCTTCGATTATTCGTTCGGAGAAGAAAAAACCACCTCCTTGCGGATACAATAAATCATAGCCCTTATATCTATCTCCTAATGTAACTTTTTTCGGGCAATAATCATTCGGATCGTTATAATACTCCGCACGATTATTGAATACTTTTGTCTCGTCGCCAAACATATCTGCAAATACGCATTCGGGATAAATAAACTCAGTATCAGGTATTATGGGAACAAACAAAAGGTAGAACTTTTCAGCATATCCTTTAATGGATATACTTTTGAATACATATTCCCCTTTTGAAATCTTCAATTGTTCAAAAATTCTTTTCATGTTATTGCTAACCACCGCAATTAGACTCAAACAAGAAGGAGTGAAATCCATAAAATCAATCACGCCATTTCGTTCTAACAATTTACCTGATAGGTTATCTGGCATATCCTCATACAGATTGTTTCTGTTCTCAAAGTACATAGAGACAGTTCTATTCTTTTCTGAAATGTATTTCAGAAAGTCTTTTGACTCTATACTGATTGTATGAGGCATTTCATATCTACCTCTTATTGTTTTGTCTAAAGTAAACGACAGTTGATAGTATTTCATCTCCCGATTAGTTTGATAATACTCTTGATGCAGAATAGGATATTCCCTATATTTATAAATATAAGTGCCACTGCGAACCACCATACGGGCGATGCGACTCCTATTATCATGAAGGAATATATGGCAAATATGATTGTAAATAGTGCCAATACGATATTCGCAGTTATTGCTACCGGCTTGAATTTGGAATCATTGAGAATACCGCATATAATGATGATACCAACCAGGCTAATTGCTACCATGGATGACATATCGATATACAGAATACCGGATAAAAACAATAGTATTCCTATTACGATCCACCATATAGGCGACAATAATTTGCTAATCTGTTTCATTATCTTACTATTTTATGTCTGTTTTAAAGATGTATAATCAGTTTGAATCAGATATGTTGCCAGTCTGCCTTGTAAATATAGTTTTGCTGCCAACCCAAATGATAGTTGATTATTGCTCCGTCGTATAGCGACTATATAAACTGGGATATTTAGAATCGGGAACATAACTAATGCCGAGTAGATTACATTTACTCGATATTGAGTCAGTTCGTATAAGCTATACTTGAACCTGATGTAATAGAGGTTCAGCAGATATACGTTCACATAACCTAATGTCAAGAAATACAATAGTCTTAATCTTTTACTCCAGACTATTGAAATAAAGCGGTTGTATATCTTTGATGAATACATTACTTGCCATAATGCCACATTTGAAAAAAGGACAAGAACAACGCCTACTGCACCAAAGGCTTTCAATAATAGAACTGACTTTCCGCCACCGACAATGATATAGTATATTGCAGATAACAGCAATCCCCATAAATCAACGACAAGCAAAACTGCTAATGTAATAAAAAGCCATAAGAACAATTTGTTAACTGCTCTTTTGCAACTATCCCAAAATCGTTTATCTGCCAGTTTCATTATGTTGCAAAAGTTTTCTGATAGAGTTAATTATATCTTTCCAAGAGGAATTATCAAGATTGAAAGAGAGAGAACGGTCATAATCCCAATCTAACCCTCTGGATGATTTTCCAACAATGGGTTTCGTTGGTGTGATAATCAATTTCTGCTCGTTTTGACGATCAAAATGGACAAAAACACTTGTGGAATGCATATATAATTGTCGCCACGAACGCTGCTTCATCGCCTTGATTAGTTCGGCGGCTTTTAATTCTATATACTTATTATGCAGACTTGCGTCAAATATTTCCATAAGAGTGTCTTCAAATTCACCGTTACTGCAATCAATAGGCATAAATTTAATTGGATAACTATCATTGTGACCAAACTTCCCGTATGCGGTGACAAATATGTACTCTTTGTCCATACGATATATATTACATGCTCCCGACCGTTCAAGCACGGGGCATCGGTCATTATACTTTTTGTTGATTTTCCACCAACGATAAACAGACAACACTACAATAATAATCACAATAACGACAATTGTACCATTCTCAGCTCCATCATAATATTCAAAAACAGGCATATTGTTCTTAGGATTATCCTTCTGATATACAACTCCAATGCTGTCGCCTACGGAAAACCCACCTATACTACAGCCACCTTTATACTTTTTACCGTCTACAAGTATAGTGTAATTAATACTTGGTGAACCTTTCATTATGTGGGTCTCTGACACCACTGTTTTTGTAAACGCTGGATTGGCAGATAATGCATTATAGTTCCTATTTTTATAATACTGACCCGCAATCAGAAAAGGCACAAGTATCAGTAATATTATTACAAAGGGCATACTCTTATCACTCCTACGCCCTAGAAAGATCCTGTATATTTTGCTATCTGATTTCATATTGCCAGTATCATTCAAAACCGATTGTCATTGCTTTAACGGTATAATTCCAACTGCCGATGTATATCACCCACAACAGAGCAAAATATACAATGAGGCATATAAGTAGTGCTATTTTATCTGCTGCACACCACTCTGCTCCGATACGGTTGCGAATTATATTAAATGGAATTAAAGTAGAGACCTTAGCAAGTATCACTCCCTGATTCTCTGTTTTCCAATACCTGATATAATCGTCGAACTCTACAGCAGATGTTTTGTCATCTTCAACGATTCGACGGATGAAATCCCTGACATCATCTATCGGTTGCAGAAACTCTTTTGTGATTACTCGTAGAATGTATTTCATCTCTTACCTCCTTTCCTTTTTTAATAAGCCGTGGAAAGCAACAAGCGTAGTGACGCCATCGCCGTCAGTCAAGAGGCGATGCCGCGAAATTCCGATAATTCCCACTTGCAGCTTCATGTAACTAATCACCTTAAGTTACACAAAATTACACATTTTACTTGAATGAATTGCGATTTGGACGTAGAAATTATTTCAGAACTAACGATTTGGTGTTTTAGTTTATGGAAAACACGACAAAACAGTCCATGGTAACTTCGGTTATTTATATGTTACTCATAGATATACAACTCTATATATGGGACATTATATAACCATATCATATTACTCTCCACCACTTATAAAATTCTGATGCTCTCCTTTAATCCGACTACCACGCCACACGGTATTGTTTTATCGTGCAAAGGTACTATGGCGGCAGAATGCCAAGTACCGCTTTGCTAACAATTCATTGGACTTAACGACAGCTTTCCACGAATGTGCCATTAGTGGTATTTCATTAACTCCCTGTTTGTTTACTTGTCTTATCTCCCTTGTCCCATAGTCTTTGAAGCACATAAAACATATCCCGGTGGCGAAGTCTATAGGACTTCAAGCAAAGGGAAAAGAAAAAAATGTTTAACATCAAAATTCAAAAAAATGGAATACAACCAGCAAATGACAGAAAGTGACAAACGCTTTGCGGACGAGTTCTCAATGTATGTGAACGGCAAAATGGCTTCGCCACGGAAGGTAGGCAAGGCTTTGGCGGACGACCACCGCTATTTGGTCAATGAGAAAGCCAAACTGATGTTTTTCTTTATGGAGCAGTTGGCGGAGAACTGGCACAAGGGCAGATATGACCAGCGCAACGAATGGGCGTGCCGTCTGGCTGCGGAAGCCATAGACCATTTGGCAGAGAACAACCTCTATCATCTACCCGAAATATATTACGAGGACCAAAAACAATAACGAGTATGGGAACACTACAAATCGCTATTCCAAAATGGAATATAACAGAGTTCAGCGGTTATGAACCGATAACCACCTTTTGGCAGGATTTCTCCATTGCCGACAAATTCGGAAACAGAGCCATTGAAGACACCTACAATCGAGCCAAGTTCGAGTGGAAAGACAACTACAAGTATTGGACGGAGTTGTGTCTTGTTCTCAATCATAAGATTTGGCAGTGGCACGAGAGGGACAATCAGAAAGCCACCCTCTATGACCGTCTTTGGAGGGAAGCGGACGAAATGACCGCCGAATGGTCAGAGGAGCAGCAGGAGTATTATTTTGAGGTAACGGATTAAATCAACCAATGGGGAGATTGGAGAGGTCTCCCCACTAAATTACAAAGAGTATGACAACCCAAGAACAGATACAGAGAGTAACGGACATCGCCCAAGAAAAGGGCTGGAGCGTAAACCTTGAAAACGAGAACAAATCAGGCATACAATTCGAGTTCCAACGCTACACCAACTTCGGGCAGGATTTCATTTTTACTATTGCAATGCAAAACGAGGACATTGGGACACTGATAGAGAATTTTGAACGATATTACGAGGATTTTGACCCCGACTATGAAGCCTACCTGTGGATTGGAGAGGACGGACACGGCAGAAACGGTGCCCCGTATCACATCAAGGATATAGTGGCTGATATGGAAGAAGCCGAAGCGCAGACATACGAATTGCTGAAAGCACTTGAAATGGAATTTCTCTAAACATCCGATTATGGGCGAAGAGCCCGTGTAATGTGCTCTATCCATACCTTTGCCCTGACAATCAGAGGATGCGGCAAGGTGACTGTCTTTCCATAGAAAATGGCAGCCACCACCTTGCCACCACACTTTTCTATTTCCTTCTTGTAGTCGGTCACGCTCTGCCCGGTAGTCAGGACATCATCAACAATGATAATGTCATACCCCTTTATATTTCCCGTGATACGGTAATTCCGTTTTAGGATTCGATTTCTATGACCTTTTGCTTCATGCAGACTCTCCCTCGGTTCAAACACATCGACATCGAACAACCCGGATGTCAGATTCGTACAGCGTGTGTTGATATACCAGTTCAAACGCTTGAAACGCTGAATATATTTGAACTCATCGCTGCACGGCATAAACATGATGTGATAGGGTTTCCCATTTGTTTGTATGACATTCATACACGCCTTGAAAAACTCAATGCCGTGTACCTCTCCCTCTTTGAACTTATAGATTGACTGGCAGAACGCTTGCTGTTCATCGTTGAGAAACGCCTTGTATCGAGACGGGTAATAATGCCCGTAGAATGTCATTCTTATACCATGAGATTCAAATATTTTGAGTGGCACTTGCTTCTCGAACAAGTCCGGATGCAGCACACAGAACATACGGCAGGCTTCCCGATGTCCGGCCATGACCGCCAGACGGCATAGACGGTCACGTTCTTCCTCTTTTTCTTTCTGCGCTGCGATAAATGCGGTTTCTCCGGCTTTCCGTCGCCAATAACCGATGACATACCACAACACACAGATGAAACTGACAAGGATAATAAACGCAAGCCTCTCGTTCATCTTAATCGTGAATCATTAGAATCATCCGTACCATTTGAGCCACCTATGCGTCCAACAACTCGCTTGTCTTTGCCCAATAATAGTACGCCTCCGGGAGGTTGTTTCTCAACTTATTCAGCTTATTGGTCAGCGAAGGTCGGATGGACAAATCCTTTATATCGGTAGGATTGCCTGAATAGAGTTCCACTTCGGAGATTCCCTTTTCTATCAAGGTAGCCAAATAAGCCGCTCTTGCCGCATCAATAATGGCATTGTCTATCTGATACCGTTGCTTGTACATAAATGACTTCACACGGATTATACCATCTTGGATCAAGTCAAAATCACCTTCTCCAGCTTTCCCTCGTGTGGAGATACACAACGCTGTCTGACGAATATCATTGAATACCTGTCCTATATCCGTTCCCAAAGACCGGTATGAGAGTTCTACAAGCGCAATTTTACGGAAAGCCTCTGAGGTTATCTGTAATCCCGAAACATTCTCGAACAATCGTCCTACATCATAGAGTTGCTTGGCAATTTCCATCGAACAGGATCTGCCGTTTTTGTAATAAGGAATACCAGTTGTGTTGGGCGCAAAGGCAGTCAGTTTATCTCCCAATATATCCTCGGCAGACGGTACTGTCACCATCAGGGGTTCTCCCTCCAGTCGTATAAACGGACAGTCAATGGCTATTTGCCGGGTTTGGAAATAATGAATGTCCTCGTACAGCACATCCAGCAGGATATAGGATTGTGCATCGGTATCGTTCCGGTATGCAATCTGATAGAAGAATTTGGAATGGCTTTTGGGAATGTCCGCATCATCACGTTGCTTGCGCTCCACAAGTTCCAGATTGATGAAGCCAAAATCAGCAAACGATTTCAGATAATCTTCTATATTGGTTCCCGGAGGGCAGATGACATCAATGTCGATTGACAGACGGTGAGCGGATTTTCCGAGAATAAGCATAAGGGCTGTACCTCCTTTGAAGACCAGAGGACACCCGGCCTTGACAAGCATTTCAAGCAGGGACAAGGCGCGGATTACTTTCTCGATGAGATTCTTGTCATTGTAGTGCAATTCGGATGAAACCTGTTCAATCCACTCCGTTGTAAAACACTCTTTCTTTATCATTGTATATTCAAGTTATCTAAAATTGATGACAATTCATCCTTTACCTTACGCCTGCCGGCATATCTGAAGAGCCGATTCCGATTGATAGCGTATAGGTTAAAGGCGTTTTCTATGATACGGTCGCTTTCACTGCCTTGCAGGTAGAAGAAGTCCGTATCTCTCAATATATCCACCAACAGTTTTTCCAACGTGGGCATAGGAACACCTGACACTTCCTGCAATGGAGCTTCAGAAACAAGATTTTTCACAAATATGACACGGTTGTCCATATCCACATATCTGTATATCATATTTTTGTCCGGCCGCAGGTATGCATCATAGTTCTTGTCTTTCAGAAAATTGAACACGGTTTCCGCCGAATCCCTGTCTGTTTCCACGTAAACGACACGGTTGGATGAAAGGTGATGCTGTAATGGAGCGATAATATCTCCTTGATAGACGCAAAATTTAGCAAATGGAAAATCGGAACGCAACAAATCATAAACCTCCTTCACCTCGTTTATCGGTTCTGGAGTAAAACTCTGTTTCATAACCTTTGCATAAGTCCCGTGTCCGGTTCTCATCAAGACATTTTTATTCACGAGCTTGAACAGATACCATGACAAAGACGATTTGTTGATGTTAATCTTCTCGTGGAGATACACAAACAAATCCTTTATGCAAAAGTCACGATGTTCTTCTGCATAGTCAAGTATGAATGTTATTGCCTCGTTGTTCATTGGATTGTTCCTTCTTTTTCCACTGCAAAGATAGCAAATTTTCGGCACTAATTCAGAATAGTGCCGAAAATTTGCGTTTTATCGAGGCAAAAACAGCCATTTTCCTATTTTTTCGCACGGAATGATGGCTTGGAATTAAAGCAATTCAGCCGCAGGGAGAAGGACACTCTACGGCTGAACACGCAAACAGACTTTTACAGTCATCGGTGCATTCCACCGCTGTATTCCACCTCCTCTTTTTGATATTGTTCCATTTCGTTCAGTTTCTCGTTTACGGACTGGAGATTGGCTTCAAGGGAATTGTCGTGGTCGTAGGCGAAGCTGTGGCTGACAGCAAGTCCGGCATTGGTAGCCGTGCCGACATCGAGCGTGTCGGCATCCCTGTTATACCCGACATAGAGAATATCTCCGCTCGGCATTTCAAAGACGGGTGTGCGTTGCTTCGCCATAGCCGAAAACTGCTCGGCCACCATCTCTTTGGCTACATCTTTTATGTCATCACTTGCCAAACGGACGCCATACCGGGTGATATGGTCACGGATCTCCAGCTCGGAGTATTTCAGCATCACCTCGTAGGTACCACCCACACTGTTGTTATAGACCACGGCAAAATCCTTGTCTTCCACCAGCAGGTCATCACCCTTGTTCTGGAGCGGCGAGGCATAGGTATATTGCTCGTTGATACCGTTGCCGTCATAATACTCTTTGGCGAGCCGGAGCAATCCTTCGTAATCACCTTTCTCATGAAGGGCGTCCAGTCTTGAAGTGTCATCGGTGGATTGCAGATAGGCTACGGAAGAGTAGAACATCTTTTCTTCAGGTGAGGACTGCTTGACTTCATTCCGTTTCCCGTCATCCTGCTTCACCTTGTTCTTCTGCTCCAGTTCCTGCGCTATCTTATCCACGTTCTGTGTGACCAGCGAGGTCGCTTTCTTCACATCCAAGAGAGTGGTCTTGATAAACTGTGGCGACTCCTTCAGGTGCTCCAGCCACGATTTCAGATAAGCGCAGCTTTCTTCCTTCAGTGCCTTGCTCATACCGTAACGCTGTGCCACCAACGCACTGCCCAGTTCTGCCACCAGCTCCTCACGGGCGTATTCGTCCGAGCCGAAACAGGCAGGCTTGATACGGTCAAGCTGTCCCTCGATACCCGTGCTGTGTGTCATTTCGTGCCAGAGTGTTCCGTAGAAAGATTCTCCGTCCTTGAACTGGGATTTCTCCGGGATGACAATCTCATTCTTGGAAATGGAGAAATACGCCTTGTCCTGGTGCATCGGTTTGATTGGACAAATCCACCGGTTGTCACGGATCATCACATCCATCGGTTCAAAGGACATCTTCTCGCTTTCTTCCAGTTTTGTCCCGGCATTCTCCCTTTCCAGTTTCTCCCAGAGTTCCGGACGAGCCTCCTGAAGATTGGTCTGCGCGACATTGAATACCCTGAACACCTGCATCTTCGGATATACATTGTACATCTTCTTTTCGTCATCGGAGAGTTTCTTGTAATCATCATACTTGATTTTCTCCTTGGTCTCCTTATGGATGCAGGTGAAAGTAGTCAGCATTACGGGAAAAGACTTCTCTCCCTTGTTTACCGATACCCTCGGCAGTTCCACGCCCTCCTTCGCCTGCTTTTCAGTTGGTTTGTTCATCCGTTGCACGCAGTCAAAGGTGCAGAAACGCGGTATCTTGTAGCCCTCGTTCTCGCAATGGAGAAGTAACATGAGCGCGTTCATCCCATTGTACTCACGTCCGGACAGATTCTTCGGCCACCCTAAGCTGCCCTCGGTAATCCATGGTTTCGTCCAGTCCTTGCTGATGGTCTCGATGCGCTCGATCATCATTTCCGCAAAGAGGTCAAGAGCCTTGTCCTCCGCGGACGGACCGTCATTGCTGTTTTTCCTGTAACCGGCCATGACTGTCAGTTGTTAGGGTTATACGGCTGTTTCACATATTCCGACATTTCCGATACCTTGCAGGCAATGTTCAGCTTGTCGTTATAGACGGACAGCTCCAGTTCACCTTTGGCCTCGATGCCGGTCTGCGGTTGCAGCCACTCCTCACGTTTACGGTCAAAGCCTAAGAAGCGTACCCACAGGTACTCGAAGCCGTCATTGACCTTTTCCGCGGAAAATGCGGAGAACTGCAAGAAATTCTTGCCTTTCTTATCTGTCTTCTCTTCGATGTTCTTGCCTGTCTTTCCACGGAAGTGCATTTCGCCCTTGATGGAATCCTCGTTTGAAGCCACGGTAAGATTGACCGATGAAGCCGACAGATTGAAATAGAGGTTGTCTCCACGCTTCTTGAAAGTCAACACACCGGAAATTTCCACTCTCTTGCCTACGGTATAGTCAGCCCGATTGTACTCCTCTCCATCCTTAGCGACAGAGATTTCCACTGTTTTGTCGATACCGTTTCTTGCCGGAATCACGCAATTTACGGCAAATGCCGTGAAAGCCTTGTTCTCATTGTTGGTGCGCACTACAGCCGCCTTGCTGATGGTTCCGCACACTGTTACGTTACACTTAATCATATTGCTTGTAGTTTTATTTTAACCAAGACCATTTGACCGGAATATCCTATTAAATGTGAACTACCCGCATATACGTTCCGTCTTTAATCGGGCGCACGGATTTTAATCCAGACTATCCCTGACGCAATGACAACCTGCACACCCACAATCACGAGTGTCGCCGCCAGACCGAACAGCCGGTAGCATACAAGGGTGTGCAGTCCTGCAAAGGACAGCCCGACGACCAACAATCCTATTTCCATCATCACGCGTTTCATTATCTTCTGATTTGTTCGTTCTGGCTCTGCTGTTCCGACATTCCCTGCTCGAAGTTTTGTGAAGCCTGTTGTGACAACACAATGGCATTGACCATTCCTGCCACTCGCATACGCTTGCTTTCCTCCGAGAGTTCAGGATTATTCAAAGTGGCGGACAGCCGGCTCAATTCAACGGTACTGAGTTCCCGTGAGACTTGCACGATACCGTTGTCTGCCTGCAATACGGCTTTGTTGTTCTCTCCGATGACAAGGGCACAACTTTTCATGTGGGGCAACAATGAAGTCAGTTCCACCTTCCGGCTACCTGCCATTTCAGAAATGGCTTCTTTCTGTTCCTCTTCGTTCTTGTTGTCAATGACTACCGCCAGCATCATCAGCGAGGAAAAGGCTTTGACCACCATATCCATAATCGGGTCATTCGTTCCTGAAAGTCCGACACCGCTGTCTTCCGAGGATAACAGTTTTTTCATCCACTCTTCAGGACTTTGTGATTTTGTTTCCTGGGGAGTGGCAGTAACCTCCGTTTTGTATTTAGCCAACAGGTCGTTGCCATTATGCAAGGCTTGCAACTTGATGTTTCCCTTTTGGGCAATGTCTGCCAGATAGATTGCGGGATCAATGTCTCGTTTTTGTCCGTCAGCGGTAATCTGTGCCACTCCGAAATGCAGGTGTTCGCCGGTAGTCCGTGTCCCGGTATTCCCTGAAACACCGACTTTCTGCCCGGCTTGGACGGTATCGCCCACCTTGACATCGACAGAAGACAGGTGCATATAGGTGTTCTGCACCTTGCTCCCGTCGCTCCTTGGGTATTCGATGGTGACGGACTTCCCTCCGGCGGTATTTGCGTTGTGGTTGACGGCCACCACCTTGCCGTTGTTCTCAGTTGCCAGTACTGCATCTCCCTTGCAGCGGATGTCGATACCCTTGTGCATCTGTTGCTTGCCGGCATCCATCGGGTCGGTACGCATACCGAATGGAGAGGTGACAAACATAAAATCCTCACGCTCCACAGGGAATGAATATGCTTCCTTGTTTGCATCGGCATTCATTTCTTGTCCGATCTCTAATCCTTGCGCCTTCGTTTCCGCCATCACCATCCGGTCGTACTTCTGTAATCCGTTTGCTTCAATGATTTTTTGCAGACTTTGGGCATAATTGCCGCCACTTGCATACCCGGCCTTGGCAAGTCCTTCCGTCCAACCCTTGTAATCGTCAGGAGACAGGTCAAAACATTCCGCGTACCGTTTGTTCTCTACAAGGAATTTGGAGTGATGCTCGTAAGAATCGCCCACGCTGTCGTAGCTGCAAAACTTCTCGTTGGGCTTGTCATCGGTGTAAATACCGTATTTGCCACCTTGCGCAATCCATCCCGGAGTGGCTTTGATACCGAAATGGTTGTTCTCGTTCAGGGCCATACGGCTTTGCCCGTTGCTGCTCTCCAGTATGCCCTGTGCCAAGGTCACGGAAGCCGGGATGCCGTATTTGCGCATCTGTTCCATCGCAAACTCGGCGTATTTCTCCGCATATTCTTTATTCTTGCTCATTACTTTGTCTGTTTATCGGTGCATTCCTTTTGAAACCTCTTCCTCTTCTTCAACTTCCTCTTTAGGCTGGTCGTGCTTGATTTCCTCGTCACGGCTGATTTTCGTTTCCACTTCCGACTCCTGTCTCTCGGAAGAGGTCTGTTCCTGTGCCTGGCTCTTGTTCAGCACGTCCGCGAAAAGCGTTGCCGCCAGATGTTGTTTGAAACTGTTCCTGTCCTCGGCGACCCACATCCGTTGCCATTGCTGTGGTGTGACGCTTCGGGGCTGCGGCTTCCGGTTGTCAATGGTGGGAGCGCAGAGTATCGCCCCGTTCTTTGTCTTGAATACGGCCACTCGTTGTATGCGGTTCAAGTCGATGCTTTCATCTGCCGTGTGGAACAGGTCCACTTTTAGATCCGGCTTGCTCTCGGCAAGGGCATAGTATTTTCTGGCCAATTCTCCACGCACCTTGTCTATATTATCCAATGACTGTTTCAGCGTGGTGAAGAAACGGTTCAGGTCATCCTTTTCAGGATAGACGCTGTAACCAGCTTTTCCTTCCGGCTTAATGAACAAAGCCCAGCGGTTCTTGTCATCCTGTACCATCTGTATCTTCTCAAACCAGGGTTTGTCAGCTTGCTTCACCGCAGGGTGCGCATCGATGGTGGAGAGTGTTTCCAATGCCCAGTTTTTCAGACGCGCCACCTCTATCTGCTTTTCGGCGAAGTAACGGTCATCGGGACGGTAGCCCAACGCACCGTCCGGATTATAAAAACGCACGTTTTCAATGCCGCTTTTCTCCAATGCGCTTTGTATGCGCTGTTTGCTCATTCCCTTGATCTCGTTGTTCACCTCCAAGGATGCACCGGCAGGGAGTATCACATCGGCACTCTTGCCTTGTTTGTCGATGACCAGGACAATGGTCTTGTTTTCCTTGTCGGGATGCTTCTTGATTTCGTCAGCCACGAAAAAATGCTTGGGCATTTGCTCCCGCATCTGTTCTGTCTGGCGGTGGTTACGATAGGTGGCATACTCGATTTTCTCGCCCCGTTCCGCTTTGCGTATCACTTCCAGCGCATTGTTCACATCGCTCTCGATGGCATCTATCAGACAAGGGTTCTCTTTCAGTTCACGGTTCCAATAATCCACCAGTTTGACACTCTCGTCCGACAACCGGGCCGGAAGTCCCATTTCCAGCATCTTGATACCCGAAGCGATTTCGGCAATCAGCCGTTCCTGCTTGACGGCATCCTCTGTTGGGGGAATCCCGTTTTTCATCACCATTCCCTCACGGGCAAGGCGTTGCTGGTGTCCGGTGGCTGCTATGATTTGCCGAAGGGTTTCCTGCGCGTAATCGGTGTAATGTGCGAAATCCTTTTGCCGTGGAATATATATCGCGTCTTTCTGGCTGTCATAATGCGCCACGCCACTGCCATCCGTGCGAACCGGTGCCAGATTTCTCGAAATAGATTGTACAAAGGCATTGAATTTCGGCCTGAGTTCACGCAACTCCTTTTCTCCGAATCCTTGCTCGACACTGTTGCCGTATTTTGCCAATGCGTCATCGTATGCTTTCCTGTCAACGTGGGGCAGCAAAGTCTGGTCGATATTGAACAATGTGCGTATTTCCCTGTTGTGTACGCCTTTGTATCGGTTCTTCTCTTCGGGAGAAAGTTTTTGGTAGTCATCCCTTGATATGACCTCGTTGGGATTGTTCCTGTTCACGTACTTGTTCCAGTTATAGAACAGGAACGGTACTCCTTTTTCGTGTTCCTTGACGGATTCGCCTCTTGCCTTTGCTTCGCTATATAAGGTGAAGAGGTTGCTCTTGCATCCGTGCTTGTCCGAGTGCAGAGCCATGAACAGGGCGTTGAACGGACTGACCGCCACGCCTACCGGATAAAACTTGGGATATCCCTTTCCTGTGGCATTGAGCCAGTGGCCGCCCGCGCTGACCGCTCCGCTTAACGCTCCGGAGAGCAGTTCCACTTGTTTGTCGGCGGCATTTTTCTCAAACTGTGATTTCTCTTTCATATCTGTTGCTGTTTTATTGTATTCCTCTGGTACGCACAATCGTTTCCCGGTCGTTCTCTTCGTAATTCTGCGACATCAGTTGCTGGGTACGGTCGCTCTTGGCAAGGATGGCATTGGCAAGGGTATTAAGCGGCAATGCCCCGGCATTGTAAGCTGACACCACTTTTTCAGGCAACTGGATGGTGCAGGGTACATGGTCTATGGTTGCGATAAGGTTGTTCCCTTGCAGTATCGGACCGGAAATCCGTGGATTCAGCGGTTCGTCCGCATAGACCCGGTATCGGACGGAACGGTTTCCCGTATTCAAACCGTTATCTTCATTCCGTTCCCATCCTAATGCCTCGTGTCCTGCCTTGTTCAACAAATTGGCACCGCCCAGTCCGATCATCATCATTTTGAGAATAGGATTCTTAATGAATATACCGGCGACGATGCTGGCGATAGGCAGTACATTGTCTCCCAAATCCAATGATTTTGTCCTGCCCGTAAACATACCCACCAGAATATCCGGCAACATGGCAAGCACATAACCCAAATTTTTGCTTATGTCTCCCATACCACTCAATCCCAAGGTTGAGAAAAAATCGCCCCAGCCGTTTTCGTTGGCATTGGCGGTTTGCTGTCCTGCCTGTCGGTTCTGTTCTGGTTCAATGGCTGTATCTTTCCTTGATTCTTCTGCCGTTTCCGTTTCATTGGTTTGTTGGACGGATTGTGCGGTATGGATGTTTCCCGATTGTCCCGGATTGCTTGCAAGCGCGGATTGACCTTTAACCTCTTCTTTCTTCTCCATATCCTGCAAATAAGTTTCCATGTATTCCGGAGCGATGACCATCGGAATATCCCTGTATTGCTCATCTTTTATCTTTTGGCCGGCAATAAAATCAAACGGCATTTTCGCTTGGGCGTTATGGCTCATCCACTCCCTGAAATCAAAACTCTGTACGGGAATCTTCTTGGTCAGCCGTTCATTGGTGGCGATGATATAAGGATTGTCATTGACTCTAATTTCATTGGCTTCTTTACGGAATCTGTCAAAGACATTCCTCTCACTTCCGAATACGCCCTTGCTGATGCAATCTTCAACGGATGCAGTGTTTCCTGTTTTGTCCTTGGAGGAAGTCAGTGCTGAAAATGCCAGGTCAGCCCCGACAAATTTGGCGAAGCTCGCCCAACTTCCCGCACCGCCGAGCGATATGGCATCGATGCTTGCACCGATGACTTTGCCTGTCCCTTTTTCCAGTTTGGACGGTTTGTAGGCTGCTTCCCCACGTCGCTCGATTTCTGCGGCAAGCGGTGACTGGTTCAATGTGTATGACAGCCCGAAAAGCGTGTTCTGTGCCGCCTTGCGCATGATGTATTCAGCGGAAGACTTGGGCATATTGTCTTTGACCATCTTGCCCATCATCAACTCTCCGATACGGTATTCCGTATATGCGTAAGCGAGGTCGCACCCTAATTGTTCGGACAGTTCATCATATCTTTCCCTGCCGATTTCATCCACCATGGCTGTGCGCCACTCGTTTGCCAACAATGCGAGGTCTGACTGTATCTCCTTATTGTTTGCAATCTTCTCCTTGCACATTTCCAGATAGTCCTCCGTGGTCTTGGAGTTCCATTCCCCGGTCACTTTCAGTGTCTGGTACGGATCCATCATCGGATTACCGGCTGCCGCCATAGAACCGAGGATGCCGGCTGCACTGGTGGAATATGCAGCCATTTCCTCCGCTTGTCTGCGGTTGAGATAGTTCTGCGTGTCTCGCATGACAGGTGCAAGGTGACTATTGAAGTAGTCACCGAATATCCTTTCTATCTCCGCAAAGCGTGCTGTATGCTTGATTTCGCCCATATTCTAATAATTCAATTGGTTCAACAGTTGTTCCTTGGTTTGTTCTATGGCGTTGTGGTATATCTCCATCTGCTTGGGGAAGAATTCTTCCAGCCATTCATCCTTTTCTATCCGGTCCTGGATGAAACGGATGGCGGCCATCCGGTCGATTTCTACGGAATGTTCGCCTTCCTCCCGGTTATTGAACCATGCTTTCGTCCACCATCGGACTCCGGCACGGTCGGGATAGACGGACACCATTCTCGGAATATCGAAGCTCTGTACGTCTATCTCCAGTTCCGACAACGGGTCGATAATGCCACTGCTGGCTACTGCCTCGGATTGAAGTTTTTTTTTACTTCCTCGCTCATGGTAGAGAGATAGACATTGTGCCTGAGAGCGAGATAATTGAGAAAGTCCGCTATCAGGAGATTCTGTACCTTGCCGGCCAAAGGCAAGGCACGGCCGCCTATGCCCAAAGGGTTCGCCATGCTCGGCATCGACTCAAAGAAGTAGTTCTTGGCCGCTCCCACGGTGAACACATTACGCAGGGACTGTTCTGTATATTCGGGTACGATGTACTCGCCACGGAACAGGTCTTCCATATAGACGGGAAGGAAGCGGAGCATCAGTTCCTCGATTTCCTCCTTGTCACGGTCGTACCTGGTTTTAATCTCACCGTCAAACGGAGTGAACTCGTGTGCCGCACTGTGTCCCGATTTGCCGAGTGCCTGGATATTGCCGTAAAGCATGGTCAGGAACTCTATCGGATTCAGTTCCTCGCCGTCAAACGCCACTTCCATGTGAAGATCATTTCCACTGATGGCTACCGTCTGACCTGCTTTTACCTTTTGTCCGAAACGGATGAATATATTAGCAAGATGCGCATAGGTCACTTCGTATTTGCCATAGCGTATGACAATATATACACCATGCTCTTTGTCCGTACCGATACTTGACACGACACCGCTTGCCACTGCCGCCAAAGGGCGGTGACTGGCATGGAAGTTTATGCCGTGATGAAAGGATGTCTCTCCGGTGACGGCATCTTTCTGTTCCCCGTAGCCTTTTGACAAGGTTACTTCTTTATTCTTTTCTTCCTCAAAGGGCATACAATAGCCGCTTGGGGACTGTAGAATCATTTCTTCCGTGTATTTCATTTGTAGAATATTATTGTGTTATGACTGTCTTATCTTCTCATTCCTCCGCTATGGGTCTGTTCCTCCTGTTCCTGCTGTGGACGGGCTTGACGCTGGTTGTCGGTAACGGACGCTTCTTGCTGGCGTTGGGTGTTGTTGCCAATCATCATCATGGTCAAGAAGATACCGGCTATCTTGCCGAGCCAGCCTGTACGTCCGAACACGAGGAATGCCCCGGCAATCAATCCGACTATGCTTAATCCCGATACTCTGCCATGCGCGAGGTTGCTGAAAAAGTTGCCTAACATATTCCCGGCATTCCCGTTGGAAACACCGCTTAAAAAATTGGACGCTCCATCGAGCGTGGAAGAGAGCGAACTTGACGCCTGGCTCACGCTGTCAAAAGTCTGTTCGGCTTTGCCGGTAAGTTTGTTTACCGTTTCGGTAGCCGCTTTCGCCGTGCCGCTGATGGCGTTGGTGGTGTCTTCTCCAATGACGGCATCGCTCACGATGCGCACCACGCTCTTGTCGGTGGTCAGTTTCTCCCAGCCGACATATCCGGCCGCGGCTCCTACGGTTGCCGTCTTCAATGCGCTTCCTGCCCCTCGCAAGGTCTGTGATGGGTGCAATACGGCTCCACCAACGGCTTTGCCTGTCGCTCCTGCGGCTTTACCGCCTGTCTTTAATAATGAACTCCAGAATCCCATATCTTTTTGTTTTTATATTCCCGTTATGTTAAAAAGCACCGGCCTTTCCGCTTCGTTTCCACCGTTTCATGGCAGACCTGGCTATCTCTGCTTTGTTGGCTTTGGGTTGTTCCCGTTCCGTGATTTCTGCCCACACGTCACCCATCGAGGTGTATTTCACCGCCATGGTCAGCCGTCGCAGCTTTTTGTTCATCAGTTGCAGCTTGGGACGGATTCCGAACACGATTTCCATCCGCTGTTTCTCCGTCATCTTGTTGTCTGACAGGCAGACCGTGCGTATGTCATTGACAATTTCCATGGAGTTGTATATCAGTTCCCGGTATATCTTGTTCCGGTTCGTGGAGAGTGCTACTGCCACGGCATTGGCAGGACTTTTCCTGAGTTGCCCGGTGAACTCTCCCATGTTTTCCGTGAGATGCGTTATCTCGTGATAGAAGCCGTATATCTGTGCGGCGTAACTGATGACCGAACGGAATGAATCCAGATAATCATTGAACTCCCGTTGCAGGTCGGTGACGGCTTCTACCTCCTCTTTCGTCCAGATGTGGCCGGTGGTTTGCAGGAGCATGATTTTCTCTTGGTTCTTCAAGGTCTTCTTGGACTTTTCGGTATAGATGAGAACCATTCCGGCAAGGGTGGGGTCTATCTGCGCGTGGACTTTCACGCCTATACACAGCAGTGTGATTATGATAAAGATTGCCCGTCTCATTTTCTCTTTCCTCCATCTTTTTATCTTACCGTTGCTGCCCTGCGCCACCTGTTCATTGCCATTCGTGCCACTTCACCATTGTTCCTGTCCAGCATACCTGCCGTCACGTTGTTCCACACGTCAGTCATCGTGTAAGTCCTGATGCTCAGGTAAAGCAGGTTGAGTTTCTTTTGGAATGCGGACAGTTGGTCGTTCAATGCCCATAGGGTCTGGCTCCGTTCCGCTCCCGTAAGCATATTCTCCTTACCTCCCTTTGCCACGGCATCACGGAGCAGGGAGAATACCGTCACCAGTTCGGTTGCGGTCTCGATATACAGGTTGTTCATGCTCATTGCGGCGACAATGCCCTGTGGATTGTCGCTGATGGCTTTTTTCAACTTGCATAGCGAGATAAAAATCCTCACACCGTCATTGTACAGGTGGGTACAGGCTTTCAGCGAGGATGCGAAACCGCTTGCCGTTTTAAGGTAACTGTTGTATTTCTTCTCCCACTGGCGCATCTGCTCGAACTCTGCGGCAATGGTATTCTGCAAAAGGGCGGTTTTCTTCTGCCCGTCCATTTGGTCTTTGACTTTGCCGAGAATCAATTCGTTGCCTTCTGCCAATGCCACATATTCCAACGGATTAGTCGTGACAATCTGCGCCTTCGCCGTGACAGACAAGATGATGCCGAATAGGAGCATCGTTATTTTAGTGATTGGTGATCTCATAGATTCCTTTTCGTTGTTTGTTAAACTCTACACGCTCTCTGATAATATCCACGATATTGATTCGTTTGGGCAGACCTGTCAATTCCAGCTTGGGCGTGGTCCTGTCCATAGACAACACCGTGACAGTCTTTAGTCCGAAAATCTGCTGCAACAAGCTCTGCTGTTCGTGGAAGTCCACCACACGGTACAATTCGATGTAACCGATACTGCGTTGGAATACGCCATGCTCGGCAGTCAGCTGTTCGCTACCGACGTGATAGCGTATGCGTTTCAGGTATATAAGCCGGTAAATCAAAATGAGGGAAAGGAGAACGGCAAGGAGGGTGGCGATAGATGCAAGAGGGGCGTTCTTCATTCCTCCATAGACCAGTCCCACGGGACAAAGCAACAGCAAGGGCAGTTCGTCAATGAAGAACTGTGCCGTTTGCGGTCGTAGCGAAATCTCTCTGTATATCGGTTGTTGCATGGCTCTTATCTGTGTATATTTGGTTGTCGGTGTTCTTCTTCCTTGTCGGTTGCATACCCTGTGGTACCGAGTGGTGCTCCCAATGGGATAATCGCGTCCTTGATGCTGTCAAGGTATTCCTCGCTTGTCTTGCCAAGCAGGGCATCGTTCCAGTCCTTGTAACAGGGCATCAAGGGAAATACTTTTATACGGTCGGAATTGATGTGCATGGATTCCGCTATGGCTTGGAACTTCTTCACGAACTCACGCCCGGCACTGTCGTTGTCGAAACACAAGTAGTGGTTTATATCCGGAGTGACGGAAAGCATACCGCGAATCTGCATATCGGTGGGAGTGCCGCCCGTGGAGACGAACACGCTTTTCTTGGAAAGGTCAGGGTTGTCCCGAAAGCCATTCCTGTGTATCTGGTAGAAAGCCATTGCATCGTAGGCACTTTCAAACCACGCAACGCCGCCTGCCTTTTGCAAAGGCTCACCGCTGAAATTGGCTATCCATAAGCCCTCGCTGCTGTTGCTGCCCTCGGCTTTGCCCTTGTAACTTCCGCTACCGTCCATCTTGGGACGGCCTCGTTCCTCCAGTCCTGCAATCTTGTCCGGCTCTTTGGGAAGTACCAGTGGAAAGGCAAGGTTGGCATACGCCAAACCGTCTGAACGGTGTCTGGTAGCCAGAAAGAAATGGTCGGCAAAAGCCCGTTGTGTGAAGATGTCGATGCCACGGTTCTTGAAGTAGGGGTAAAAACGTTTGTGGGTCTCCCGGTCGTTTACGTCAAAACGGTGGATGTCATAATTATCCAGCCTGAACGGAGTGTTCTCCCGTCTGGGGTGGATGATGCGCAAAGGTCTGTCATTGATGGGTTGGTTCAACAGCCTGTTGCAGACAAGGTTGACTAACCTGTCGGGAGACACGTCGTTTCTGTGCTCTGCAAACTTTTCGGGGAACGACTTGATAAAGGAGATGATGTTGTAGAGCTTTTGCTGTGGTGGCTGGAAACAGCATTTGCCGTTCGGCGTGACGATGAACTTGTCACCCCGGATACGTGTGCCGTTACTGTCCATACGGATATAGGACGGATAACGCAAGCCGTCACGCTTGTTCAGGTGATAGCCTGCGTCCATCAGTATATCCTGAATGTCCAGCCGTTGCAGGAAGTCATCGTATGTCAGTTCTCCGTTTGCCATTTCCGTGTTCCTTTTATTCCTTAAAATCCTCTGCGCATCTCTGCCACCTCCTTGTTCATCTGCGCTTCAAAGTTCCTTGCTGCCACATCCATCGGCGAGTCCACTCCCGGCTTGAAATAAGGACGGGGTGCCGAACTGAAACGCTCTCCGTAAAATTCCGGACAGGGATGGTGAAGCCCGTGGGCGACATCCGACAGCACTACCGCACCTGCGGCAAGTGCGGCGAATATCTTCGTACCCAATCCGCTGCTCATTTCGGGACGGGTCTTCATATCCACTTCGTTGAATATCTTGGAAAAGAGCTTCATGCGGTGGTAGTCATCGACTGCCAGGAACTTGTCGTACTGTTTCTGGCTGATTTCATGGGTGATGGGTTCTCCGTTGATGATGGCGGTCATCTTGTATTTGCCCTCCGTTTCTGCCGGTTGTACGGCGATGGCTTCCACTTCCACCTCACGTCCGTTTTCTCCTTCCCGGTACCAGCCTTTGTTTTCGTTGATGTATGACAAGTCCCGTCCGTCAATCAAGGCTCCTTCTTGTGGCTCTCTGATGATATGTTCGTCTTCTTGCAGTACGGTCTGTTCGGTAGAGTGCGGTGCAAGGCTGTTATCGGATTCCAATGGCAGGAGCAAGTCCTGTTCCTGTCGGTTCCGCATAGCCAGATCCTGCTCCACTTCGGGATGCAGGGCAATGCTGATGCGCTCCTTGCTGTTCAGCGATTCCAATGTGACTTTATCGGAATAGTCATTTTGAATAACATTGTTCAGAATCTCCAGGCGTTTCTCAACCGGATGCTCTTCAATGGAATTGGAGGTCAGTGCGGATAATTCCGCATCTGTGATGTCATAGACCATATCGACATGGATTTGTTCCGATTGTATGGTCAGGGTCTTTTCTTCGTTGTCTATAATGATGCCATGTGAGGACAGGCATTCCTGCCACTTCTCGTTGGAGAAATAGACGGGTGAGGTAATCAACTCCTTGTAAGGCTTTGCCGGTTTTTCGCTTCTTGGCTTGTTTACCATCGGAGTGATGACTGCCTGCAAATCCTGCAAGACATCCTGTCGGACTGGCTGTACCTGCTCTTGTGGTTGCCGATGCCCTTTGTAGTAGAATCCGTAACCGCCCGATTGCATTTCACCGGGTTTCATTCGTCCGTCCGGGCGTTCTGCCACCATAGGCGTACCTGCATAGAAAAGCCGGCCGCCGACCCTGCGCAAGTGATAGCCTTCCTGCTGTCTGGGAGTCCATCCGAGGAAAGGGGGCGGCATACCGTACCTGCCGACCCTGCCATACTCACCGATGCCGATACGGTAGCCGTGAAGTCCCATTGCCACACGACCGTTGGCGTTGCGAGCGTGGACGAAGTTGCGGGGCATATCAAAATCGTCCTTTACGATGTCCGTGAAGGTCTCGTAGGCTTTCTTGTTGGCATGGTTCGTCCCCCAATCGGTCAGGGCCTGCATCTGCTGCCTGCTGATGGGGTATCGTAACAGTGGGGAATCGTGCCCCTGTACTACTAACTGGTAGCTGTCACCCACAGGTACGACATGGGCTTGCATACCGTTGCGCATCAAAAGAGCACGCATTTCGGGTTGCAAGTCCGGTTTCATCGGGTTTGTGTTGCTTCGTATTGCCATAGTCCGTGTTTATGCTTCACCGCTTTCCATGGCGGCTTCTAATTGTTCACTCTTGTAGTGGACGAATTGCTCGGCTGCCGTATCGTCAATCGTGAGCGAGTGCGCCTTGCAGTATTCCACCAGTTCTTCCTGCCATTCGGCAGAAAAGTGGTTGACGTAATCCAGCCAGCCGTATTCTCCGCGCTCCATCTTCTCGATGAGCACTTCTTCGGGATAATAGGTGTTTTGTGCCATAATTACAGTGTTTGAAAGGTTTTACTTGTGAAGTCCTGCACCCATATTGCGTTGGGCACTCTTTTTCTGCTCGTTCCAGAGTTCTTCCGTGTATTGCTCTTCCGGGATATAGTCGAGATTGCCGTCATCGTCCATCATCCAGCAACCGTAACAGCCGAAGGTGTATTTGTCCCATTCTCTTTTGGTCTGCTCGTTCCATTTCTTGGCGTCTCCCTGGCAGAAGCGGATGCCGTCCTTCTCGTGCAGGCTGATGCCGACTGTTACAGGCTCGTCTTGCATCACAAAGGTCAGCGGTTCGCCCTGTTGCATCACCTTGATTTCGGCATTGCTGAGTTTCAGTTCTTCTGCCATCACCTGGAGGTTCCGGGCGATGACCTGCGTGGGGACGGACATGACCTGATTGGTCTCGGTATCGATCTGCACGAATGCTTTTGTCTTTCGCCCGTCAGCCGTTACCGTGTCGGCAAGAATGACTTTGCCGGAACGGAGCTGCTTCTGTTGTTCCTCGCTGTACTTCTCCAAGGAGGATTTCTTCAGCACCGGGTAGAACACGACATCGGCTTCTCCGTTTTCCTTGCGCACGAAAGCGAATCGGCTACGGTCGGTGACCGTGTTTCCGTTATCATCGTTTACCTTGATGGGAAGTACAGGCGAGTGTCTGCCGTGACTGAGTTCTTCCAGGACGTGCATCGGGAGGTCTTCAATCATTTCCTGTGTGAGTCCGAACTGCGAGAGGGTTTCGTATGGCAGTTCTTCAAATTCAAATCGTACTTGTTTCATACTTTGATATGATATTATAATTATACTTTGGCAAAGATATATTATTAAAATCATACTCGGTATTTTATCGGCTGAAATAGCCTGTATATTTGTGAATAATTAGGGTTTAAGTATGATTTTAATCGCATTATCATACTCAACGCTTATTTAATGTTATATTTTGAACGATTATCAGGATGATTTTCGTAATAGCCGGAAAACTGTGTTTATTTTTGCAGTCATGAATAGAAGTATCATCGCAATAGCGGCGGTTTTACTGTTGCCCGGCATCCATGCAAAAGCACAGTTCAATACGGTTTCCACATCCGGCTCACATTACAAGATCGAGGTGGAAAAGCCAATCATAACCGCCAATGAAAAAGAGGCAACACCCGAAAGCATTGCCTCTGAAAACAAGAAATCCGCACCCGACAAGGTTTCGTTGTCTGGTGCGGACACAAATAGAGAAGAGCAGGTAGCACGCTATCTGAGCGTGTGCTATCCGCTCTCACATATCAAGGTCAATTCTCCATACGGTTATCGCAAGGATCCGTTCACGGGGAAGAGGAAGTTTCATAACGGCATCGACCTGCACGCCAGAAGTGCCAAGGTGTATGCGATGCTGCAAGGGAAAGTCATAGCTGTCGGGCAGGATAAGGTGTCAGGGAGGTATGTCACGCTCCGGCACGGCAACTTCACCGTCAGTTATTGCCACCTCTCACAGACTTCTGTCTCGAAAGGTCAGAGTGTCAAGGCTGGTGAAGTGATAGGCATAACGGGCAGTACAGGGCGCAGCACCAGCGAGCATCTGCATATCACCATCCGTCAAAAGGGTGATTACTTGAATCCGCAGGTATTTCTCGATTACATCAACTCCGTCAAAGAATCGTGCGTGATGGCGTTGGCTGCTAAATGATAGGAAAACAAAATCAGCCCCGGGTTGGAGGGCTGATAAACTTTTGCTTTACGGCTGTATGATTAGAGGTGTTTGAGCAAAAAGGAAATGATACGCCATCGTTTGGTCACGACTGCTGTAAGGTATGATTAGCTGTTTCGCTTACTTCAATCTTAATCTTGTTTAGGCGGTTCCGGCCGTTCATCGAGACGGACAAATTTCTTGATTTCGGCGGGGAGACCATTTTGTGCCCGCTTCAACCACATTTCTGATTGAGTCAGCTTGACTACGACATAATATTCTGTCGCATCCCAAAGGTCGTTACTTTCGGGTGCGTCGAACCAAGACAGTTCCATACGAGGTTTGCCGTCTTCCTCATTAGCCGGATCAGACACATGCCAGGTATATCTTTTGTCGTATGTAACCGTACCGTCAGCGGAAAGGTAATATGTTACAAGTCCACCCCACGACCAAGTATTATCGCTGTCGGTTGTAAATCGGTAAATGAATAGAGTATTGTCGATGTTTGTGCCGTCAATTAGTTTCCACTGTCCTTTGATGAGTTTGGTGTCGGGGTAATCGACATCGTTATCATCATCGCAACCCACAATAGCGAATGAGCAAAGGAACGCCAACAGGATTCCGAATAATTTATTTACAGTCATGATTAGATGATGGAACGTAAAATTTATAGAATTATAAAGACTATATCACCAAAATGGATAGTGCCTGTTTCCTCACCTAAAAGAATTGCAGGTTTCTCTACAATGCCCTTGCTTTCGAGCATAGCAAGCAAATCATACATCATTTCATGGTATAGAATAACCTCTGCTTCATCTTTGTTGGCAATATCAAATGTTCTCATGAACCAATCAGCCTTAGCTTTGACTGCCGCACACAGATTGTCTGAAATTTTGTTACAAAGATTATCTACATCGTCTCCACTGTCTCTGTAAATAACAGGAACGATGATTGAGCCATCAGCATTACAAATGCCCCATTGGCTCAAATCTTTAGCCAATTCAGAGTCTGTGATGACAGGTTTTTGTGAGGCCTTAATATCATTAGCCACACGAATCATCTTACTATCACTAATCCAATATCCCAGACTGTCAGACCAATTGTAATTTACGGGGCCGTAGCTGTTGGTTCCACACTTCATTTCTGGACGTTTGCTGTACATAGCCCAATATACACCAGACCATGTTCCGTGATCTGTCATATCTTTCTGTTTTTTTATACGGGTGTCATCCCAAATATACTTGTCGAGTAGAGCCGCAAAAACGAGTGAATACGTTTGGTTCTTCCAACCTTTTTTCTTAAACAATTTGATTAAGGAATTGAAGTCCTTTTTGTTAGCCGCAAAAACGCTGTCAGCCATAGCTTTACTTACATGTCGTATGTCATTCGTCTGCACTTCTGAAAAAATCGGCATGACAGTATGATACAGGACGGAATCGTTTACCATGCTGCAAGACAACAAACCTCCGACTCGTAGAAGTCTAATCTGACTGTTATGTGCATCGATTCCAGCACTTTTCAGATTATGTAGAGTAGCCGGAGTGCGGAAATAGCGAAGAATTTCCCAGCTATTGTCAAGGATATACTGAGAAGGATGCCACGAAGAATACGAACAAAACGCAGAAATGTCATATTCTTCCATTGACCTGTTTGTCTGCTCTAATCCTGTCGTTTGTGCTTGCATGCCGACACTTGCGAACAGAGAGACCAAAAGCAATAAAATTTTACTATTCATATTATTTATCTATAGATTATTGTTTCTTTATCATAAACTCCACCTTTTGAAGCCCATTCTTACTTACATTGGCAAGTATAAGAGTATAGCGCACTTCCTCGCCGGACTTCATGGATTGGGTAATGTGAGTGAACTCGTTTTCGGGAACAACATTCTTGAACATCGGGCCATGTGTCTCGTTTCGTACCAAACGGATGTTATCGGTCAATGGAGACAATACAAACGAATAAGTAGCCTGATATGGCACTGTCTGGAACTTCACCCAATTAGGGTCTTCCTGATCAAGAACATTTTCCAGCCAAATACGGGCATGTTCATATGAAGGAAGTGTTGAACCCTCTTCATCCACTATTATACCATTTCCATCAACTGTAAATACTTTGCTGACAGCATACTTCTCGAAAGGACACAATTCTTGATATTCTATATCTGCTTCCGATTTGATTTCTTTGTCGATTGGAACTTCCGGATCTGCCACAAGCTTGTCTTCAAGGACTCGGATAAGTTCATATGTACGGTCGGAACCATCAGCAGGCGGATTGGCAAGAATGGTTCGCTTTACCGAGAGGTAATACTCATGTCCGCGCTCATAGGAAAAGCCTTGTATCTGTTCAAATCCAAGTTTTTTCCATTCTTCGGAATCACCTTCAGTCTTGACGAGCAGGCACTCTATGGGATTCTCCATTTTGTCGTCGCCCCACGCATACGTTACGTCTGTTTCTGCCGAAACCAGCATTCTAATCTCTTTGACTGAATCCTTCGGCTCATTATCGTCGATACAGGCAGTCAGCCCTGCCATGGAAAGAATTGCCATAAGCAGCATTCTGAGAAAAACTTTTGTTTTCATTATTATATGTTTTAATTGCTCACTATTATATAAATACCGGAAACGCCAAAATATTGCATCAAAGACACAACTTTTTTTAGAGGACTCTGTCTCTTAACCTAAAGCTTCTCTGACATTCAATACTATGTTTCAAAGGGGATTACAGTTAAAGAAAACGTGAGCCAACTATGCCACGTCTTGATTGTAGGTCGTAGGAAACCTTTTGGACAGATGTAACAATAGTGACCCACGCGTATGCGTGAGAACCACTATGCTAATCTTTGTCCTTAATGAATTTCCTACGTTCACAACCACAAGATTGAGCATAACGCTTCTTCTTTTTTCGTATGTCTTGGATAGAGTTGCCTCAATCCAGATACAAAGATAATACAAATCCCGTAAAAGGCTCTTGTTGACGGGCAAAATTTGTGTTTCAAGGGTTATTTTCTCATATTTATATTATTCAAGAATCTTGGGGCTTCCGACTCCGCTTAAAATGCTTTGTGTTTCATTTTGTCAGGATTCATTTTCCTCACAAGCAGAATGCTGTCTTTCTGATGAGTTGAAAGTGGGCCATAAAAAGTATCTCCGGCAGTTAATTCTTTGTCTTTGGCTGCGATTATCCACCAGGAATGGTTTTCTTGTTCTATGATTATGTTCTGATTATTCCACCAGACTTGTTTGACGTTGGGGATAAACGGTGGCTCTCCTTCGTAGCCAAGTTTTGTGGCAAATATTGGATAATCCGTTTCGCTTTCGCCATATAATCCCTCGCCATAAGTAAATACCGAGTAATTACCCGTCAGGTCATGTCGATTGCTACAAGACCAAAATACAAACAAAAGAGTTAACACGCCACAAAGTAGCATCATTGCCTCAAATTTCCAAAATCGTTTATCGGTCAGTTTCATCGCTTTCAAGGATCTTGGAATTGAATTTCACTATCATTATTGACGAGAACACCAGCACAAGCAATGTTCCGGCTACCGCATACAAGGAAGCGATAGCCACAGTTTCTGGGTCGTTTGATCTATTATTATACCAGAGAAAACCGCACATCTGATTTGCCCATATCGTTGAAAACAGAAGATTTGAGCAACATATCATTAACGACTCAATGTCGTGGGATAACTTAAAAATTGCATATACGAATATAACTTGAAGTATCGGCAAAGTAAGACATACTATGCTCCAGTTATAAAATATTGAACAATAAACTATTTGAAGATATGTAGCAGCACATATTAAAAACAGTTGTGCAATAGATTTACGTTTACCGCGATTCTCTTTTATTAAAATAGCCAAACTTATCAGTAAGAAAAAAAACAACCCAATTACCAACCACATTTGCATATTGATTTCGTCTTCATTGGCTTTAGGCACAGCATAGAGCATTATTATTGCCTCTATAAGAAGTAATCCTATCATTACTGATGTCTGTTTCCACTGTTTCATATCTTCTCAATAATTATGCTTTGTGAGCCGTCCTCTAATGAATTATTTTCATCCAAATGGATATGTGTGCCACAGGGCACATCCGTTTGGGCTAAATTGAGCAGATGGTTTGCCAACGAGATGAGTCCTTCACGGTTTGCAGAAATAACGACTTCGTCATTTTCGCTTGTGACTTTTATCGTAAAGTCGTCGCTCCAGCAAAGCTGAAGTCCTGAGCCTCGGTCGTATTTTGGTATATCAATTTTCATAATTGCCGTTTTATTTCTTGAAAATCGGAGTTCCTGTATTCTTCAATGCGATAATGATTTCGGGTTCGTTGTCGCAATTCTGAGTGTATCTGATTTCATAGCCTGACGTTCCTTTTGCTTTGAGATAATCAATCCACTCTTTACGATTTAGTGTCGGTGTTTCTGACACATCGGTAAATGTCCTTGGAAAATCATCGAAGTCATTATTGGGAGTATGAACATACATTGCAATCTGACATCCGTAGTTTCGTTGAAGGCATATATATCCCCATACTTGAAATGGTGAACTGATTGTTTCTGCATTAAGCCTGAATGTATCAAGCTGGCTAAACAGGACATCAAGGTGTTGTTTGATTTCAGCCCATTTTGTCAGCGGATATCCGTCCAAATGGATATGCTCATAGTCGTATTCCGCATTTCCGCTTTTTAGCTCTGCAATTATCTTCTCGGCAAAATTCTTTTTGAAAAGATTGCGGTAATATCTTTTTAATCCTCGCTTTTTCATCTCTTACCTCCTTTTCGCCAAAGATAAATAAACATACAAAGAGCTATGAAATAATTGAGCCAAAGAGCTACGCTCAAATTATTTATTACAATTATACAATGGTGTATTTTCCAATCGGTAATTGCAAAAGCCCATAGCAGCAGTTCATAAATGCCAATCACTGCAAAGACTATAATACCGACTATCTTATGCCACTTATTCATTGGGAACTCGGTTTAATGTAATTTGTTTCTTGTTTTGCCAAACTTCTTTAGACAATGTAAGCTTTTTTATAGTGTTGACTTTGGTCTGTATAGTGTCTAAAAAATTATAACCACCTGCAAGAAGATTGTCCGGGGCACTGCTGGAAATGAGGATGACATTCCCTTTGGATATCTTCCATATTCCACAATTCCAGATTTTGGGTACAGGGCATCTCTTATCATTTCGGGTTTGATTAAATGTATAAGTAGAATCTGCATTAAGGCTCAGTTCATAAATAAGCTTGCCTTGCTTTCCGCGATAATTGCCAACAAGATGTTCATTGCGATAGTATGGTAATTTTGTTGTTATTATTAGCAACGGCGTTTGAGGATTACCGCAACCTATCTGAATATTTTTCAAGATTTTGCAATCCGTTATTTCGTATTCTTTCAAATCAGCAAATTCTTCATTTATAATCTGCTGAATCCGTCCGTTTTCGTCTAATGTATCCGCAGGTATTTTATCCTCAATTTCGCAAAGTAATCCGTTAATTACAACCTTTAAAGTGGTGCGGGATAAGGAGTCGTTTTTTGCTTCGTTGTTATTACAAAATTGCATACCATTGACAGTTTGTGCAGAAAGATTAACTGTACAAATAATCATTATCCAACCAATAATAAATCTAAACTTTTTCATAAGAGGGGATGTTTATCGTTTGGTTTTGTCTTTTATGACGGGAATGTTGAAGAAGCCGTTTTGGAGGGTGAAGATGACAGTATCGCCAGGTTGGGCTTGGTCGTAAAGTTCGGAACCATTGAAACGTCGAATCCCGATTTTTCCATCTTCAAAATTAAATTTTACATAGTGGCTGATTCCGACGCTTGATGTTCCAGTGTATCTGCTGATGACTGTTGCGGTTTCATTGTAATATGGATTGTTTATAGGGATGTAGTAATTCATTGTCAATACTATACAGACTATAACCACACAAGTCAATATGGCAGCAAGGGAGTGTAAGAAGGAATACAAGCTGCCCCACAGCCACCATTGAAATATCCTACAATTTATTTTGTATTTTCGTATAAAGCGTATAATGCCTATTATGAACCCGATTATAGCAAATGATATAAACAGCCAACCGAAGTTGCATATTGTTTTGTTGTCAACTATTGACACCCACACTATTAGAGGAAAGAAGCAGAAGCACATAAGAAGCCTGAGCAAAGAATCCGAGGTCTTTTTCACTGGTTTGTTATGTCGTTTCTGCTGTTTCATTTAATGGGGAGTTTTACGGGCTGTAAAATTAGTGATTTTTCTGATTGAGTGGTGCTAATTGGATGATATATTTGTGTTTGGAGGGTTTAGAAGGTTTCGTCGTCCTGGATGGCGAGTTGGTAGCAGTGGTAGAGGGCTTTGCCGATTTTGTCTTTCTTGAATTGCTTTTCGTGGTTGGACGGGGTCATTGTGAGGCGGATTTTGGCTATGCCGTGCTGGAGGAGTTCGAGCTGGTCGGGGGTTATCCAGAACTGGGCGATGGAGCTGATGTCTGTGTCGGCAAGGATGACGTTGTTCACTATTGTTCCGCCGTTTTCACTGGCGTTGCTGATGACGGTGCCTTTGAGTTCGATGAGCTCGTCGGAGAAGGTGCGGATTTTCATTATGGGGTCTTTGAGGAAGACCATACAGTTGGATTTGACGGTGGCGACTATGGAGTAGAGGCTGTCTTGTTTGGCTACGCCGTAGGTGAAGGTGTAGCCGTCTACGAAGTATTCCTGTGCCTGGGTGGTGAGGCCGATTGTGCAGAGAAGAAGGAGGAGGATTCGTTTCATTGCTGTTCTTTGGTGAGATTAACGATTTTTCTGCGTCTGGAGATACCCCAGCCTGATATACCGAGTATGAGTGCTGCACCGAGGGCAATACACCAGAGCCTAGTCTTTGAGTGAGGTTCTTTGTCGGAGTCTGCAAACGGGTCTTCGCCTTCGAGGTATTTTCCTTCTGCTATGAGGTTAAGGGCGTATGTGAGAATTGAGTCTGGCGCTTCGAAGATTTCACGCCTTGTTATTTCTACAGGATAGTCCGGAATGACTCCACGGCCGTAAGGAATGCGTTCGTTTTGTGTGGTGTCGTAGATGATACGCACAAGCGGGATTTGGAATTGGAATCCTGAGTTCGGCAGACGTATGTCGGCGAATTTCAATGCGGTCATATAGTGGTAGGCGGTTGCCGTTTCACGACCTACGACTACTCCCCGTCTGTTGCGTAATATCTCCGCAGGGAATATCGTTGCCGCTGAGCAGGAGCCGGCATTTGTAAGGACATATATTTTTCCGTGGTATTGCACGGTTGAGTCCGGTTCTACTTGTTTGCAGTCTTCGTCGATGCTATAGTATCCGTTACCGTCAGGCATTGGTTCGTATTCAGGGAAGATTTCCATATCATCGGTGTAATTGAGGCAGCAGTCTTTGAAAGAGGTGTAGTTTCCCCGTTTCGGAACCCAGTTCATTGCGCCTTTGTTCCGGCTCGCTTCGTTCAGCAAAGTTGAGAGTATGCGGTTCAGGACTTTGACATCTCCGCCACGGTTGTTGCGGACATCGACTATGAGATTTGGAACGGATGCTTTGGAGATGGAGTCTATGTAGTTTACGATTTCATCTGTCGCAGTCTCGTTAAGTACGAATGTGTTGAGTCCCAGATATGCGGTGGAATCGTTAAGCATTCTTCTCGTCTGCTGCATATTTTGCATTAGATAGCCGAGATATGTATGCTCCGAGAAGCCAGACAGTCGTCCTGTTGATGGAGAACCCTTGAAGCTGCGCTTTTCTCCGTCTGCAAATTCTATGGTGTGATCCCAATAACCGTTGCTGTTGTAGTTGCACTGGTATGCCAACACTTCTTCTTTTACGCTTTCAACGGCGGCATCGTAATTCCCGATCAGAGGTAAATGATAGTTGCGTATTGAATCCGCAGCAATACCAGATATTCTGGCTATGCGCCTGCCGACATATTCGGAGTATTCTTTTCTTGTCATAGTCACGACACAACTGTCACCATACCATCCGAAGAAAATCTGTGGCATATATCCGTTATTCTTGGCGTGCCTGTCAGGATAAAGGCTGATGTGCGAGTCGTGGACAAAGCCTTCGAGGCGACGCATTATCTTGTACAGCGATGGTCTGTCTATGCCGTCAGCTAATTCCGAGTTGATTTCCTGCTCGAATTGGGAGAACTGGTCGGGAGTCACGACATCATAGAGGGATGGGTATGCTTCTTTCAGTACAGCCATTATTTTAGAGAAGTCTTCTTTGGCTTCGTCAGCTGTAAAGGTTTCTTTTACGATTTCCTCCTTTGGCTGGATAAAGGTTGTATGCAGTCCGAAAGATGTCATCGGGTCAGATGGTTTGTTGTCTCGGGTGGAGACACTTACCATAATGGATGGTTTTCTTATTTTGCAGTAGCTGCGGTGCAGTGTTCCGAGTGTCTGCCCTCGTTGTATTTGTTCTCCTGTTTTGAAGTATCGTTCAGGGATGAAGCCGGTGAGGTGTATTTTTCTACCGTCGTCCAGACGAAGGCTTATGCTACCTGTGAGGTAGTCGGGGTCGAAGCGTTTGGTGTCAAGTTCAGCCTTTACATTTTTGAGGTTGTCTTCAATGGAGAATTTACCGTCTATTGAGAAGGTGGTCAGATAGGAAAGGCTTTGAAGATAGGTCAGGGAGAAACTTGAAACTGTGGCGTTCTCCGGAGAGAGTATCTGTGCGTCTTCTTCGCCGCCGATGAATAGTTCGTCGAGATTGAGTTCTCCGTTTATGTGTTGCTGTGGTACATAGAGTACATTATCATTTGCTTTGTGTCCGTCTATTGGCCATAGCCAAGTTTGCGCCTGGGCGGTGAGGCCGATTGCCAAGAGAAGCAGGAGGAGTTTTATTTTCATATTACTGTGAGTTTTCTGTTTATGGATATAACTCATAAAGTTAGTGATTTTTCTGATTGGCTGGCAACATTAGCGGTGTTTTGTTGGAGCAACTGATGATTTCGGCTATGTTCCATATATAAGGGGAAAGTTTGATTTTTTGGACTGTTGGATTTGATTGCAAACAATGAGCAATAGCGTATAAAACGAAATTAAGCAGGAGAAATTATCCCTCCTGCTTAATTTTCGTCAATCCAGTCACATTCACTTGACCTTATATTTCAGAATCTCTTGGATCATTTCCTTGACATCCTCTCCGACCTGTACGAAGTTCTTATAAAGGATGCGCTCCCGTTCATCCCTTGACTTGAAGGTGTAGAACTTGGGCAATGGCACATAGCCGGCTTCCTCCTTCTTTATCTCTTTCATGTCGAAGTCCGTCTTGCAATAGAACTTTGAGGTCTTGAACTCCTCGCTTTCCTGAATGTTCATACTTCCACCGTTTCCTGTTTTGGTCTGCACAAAATCACGAGCCGTCTGACCGCATATCCAGCCTGTCGGCATATCGGAGATTTTGGATGCAGGAACAAGGCTGTCCATATTCTCATTAAGGTTGATGGAGGTGCGGTCACGGTCGATAGTCACACCTTTTTTCAGCTGAACGACCTTCCCGAAGATGTCGCTTGACAGCCATTCAAGGGTCTCCTTCGACCTTGCAGAACCGCTTACGACATTGCCGACAGTGGTGATAATCTTTTGCATACCAACTTTCCCATAATCTGCCTCCAACTGCGGAAGCTCCTGAAAGCCGAGTGCAACCGACACCTTATTGCTTCGGGCTGTACCTATTAAGCGATCGATTTTATGGAAATAGAGCGTGGGCAACTCGTCCACGATAATGCTTACCGGGATATTCTTGCCTTGTCCCGTATTCACTCGTGTAACCAGACGATTGAGGATAAGGGCGTTCAACGCTCCGATGATACTCTCCATTTCAGGGTCGTTGGCAATCAAAAGATAGGAAGGGCTTTTCGGGTCTGACACTTTCAAGTCGAAGTCGTCTCCGTCCTTGTGAAATATCCAGTAACTTTCTTTGGTAGCAAGGCGTGAGGTATAGACACGCAGAGTGCCAATCATACCTTCCAACTGCTCCATAGCCTTGTTCTTCAAAGCGGTCTGAAACGGACCGAGCAACGGAGCAACCTCATTATCGGTCTCCAGCACCTCAAAGATGGTCTGATAACTCTCATTGAGGAACGACAGGATATGCGGCATATCGGAGTACCGTCCCAACCAATAGGCAGGTTCCACTTCCTCGCCGGTGGAATTGAACACACGTCCGGTCGGTATCATTCGTTTGGTTTGTTTGTCCTGTACCTTCTCCGCCATGAGCATATTGCCATCCTTGTCGTAAGGCTCTTTGCCCCAGTTACAGAAGAAATAGATACAGGCGGCAAGGAAGTTGACAGCGGATGTCTGAAAGAACTGGTCACTGCCACCGCCTCCTTCTTTCTTTCCTTTCTGTAGGGATTCAAGCAGGGTCTCGGCGGTCTCTGACGCTGCTGCAAGGTTGTTGATATACTTCAATTGGATAGGATTCACCCTGCGGCTGTACTCCACATCCACGAAATTGATGATGTTGAACTTGCAGCCCTTTGGCAGTTTGCCGAGTTTCTGATTCTTCTTGTAGTGATAGTACAGCTTTGTCGCCAACGTCGGGAACTTGTAGTCATACACGACCATCGCAAATCCTTTGGCGGAGTGCTGGCGTATAAACGGCTCAATGATGGAGAAAGTCTTACCCGAACCCGGTGTGCCGACTACCCATGTGCCACGGAAAGGGTTGCTGATGTTCACCCAGCCCTTACGGAACTTCCCCTTGTAATAGTAGCGCATAGGAATATTGACAGAATACTTGTTCTCCTGCAACTCCTGGCACTGTTCAAAACTCTCGTTCTCGAAATTGAAACGGTCTTTCAGCAGCCCCTCTTTGAGGAACTTGGATATATTGTCGAGAGCAATGTGTACCAGCACTACGCCCGCTATGGAAGCGAGCATGTAGAGCCAGATGTTCAGTCGCAAGGTATAGAGCCTTGTCTCCATCGGATAGCCGAACAGCCAGACCGACACCACCACCAGTCCGATGCCGATAACCAAAGGATAAAGGACTTGCTTTCTTGCATCGAACTCCAGTTTCTTCTTGTTCCTCGTGCCTATGCAGGTGATACAGATGAGCAGGAACGTGGCGAGTTTGCTATATGCGAGATTTCCGTCATTGTAGATTACCCACCGCTTGATACGCCCGTGTATGTCGCAGAGTATGCCGCCCCAATGGTCAAGCATGGCCGGGTCAATGGCATACTCGAAGAACTCCAGCAGAATGGAGACATAGATGACCGAACGGAATATCTTGTAAAATCCTTGTAACTCTTTGCTTTCTTCCATTTCGTTTCCCGTTATTCGCTAATTCTTGTGTGTTCTGATTCTTAATCTCTCAAAGTAATGATTGCACGTACCTTGTGTGCCTGTGTCTTGGGTGTTTCCTGCATCGAGCCGCTTCCCATGGAATAGAGCCACGCTTTCGCCTTTTCCTGCCCGGCCACTTCCGTACTCGTCCAGTACCAGCAGTCATCGGCAGCATCGGGCAGCTCGTCGCCACCGCACATCCTGATGATGGGGTTTATCTGGCTCTTGGCATTATAGAGCATCCGCATCTGCGCCACTGATGGGATATAGGACGACTGTCCGTACCGCCACAGGGCGAAGACCGCTTCTGCCATAGGCGAGGTGGTTTCTCTGGTGTCGTAGATTGCAAAGGTGTTCTCGTTGCCGTCCAGTGCCGTGATGTCAGCAGATGTGCGTTGGTTTACACCTATGCTATCTGCAAAAGCCTCCGGTGCCAAGTCCCACAGGTAAACCGCATAGCCGTTGCCTTCAATAGCTTCGTCGTGATTGACATGGAACACCACGGCAATAGGCTGTTTTTCGGATTGCTTGAAGTCTGATACCGACAACACTTTGCCGTCCGTACACAGGATATGACAGGGTTTCATTGCCGTGTCCGGGAAATCCCGGTGTGCGTCACAGGCTACGAATAACGTGACGATGGTTAACAGGCTGAATAGCCTGCAAGCGTTTATGTATAATTTCTTTTTCATTTTCCCTTAGTTTAGAGGTAATTTTACACCTAAGACAATGCCTGTGCGGAACAGGTCTTCTCCTTTTATCATCAAATCGGTTTTCACTTGGCAGAACAGCCTCCAGCCACCACGCAACACATAATTGTGTTCGTAGCCGAGGTGGATGCCGCCCAAGAACCGTTTTGTGTCACTCCCGGCAGATGCCCCGATACGGACATTGCCGTAATGGTTGCGACCACGCGCCACACAAGGCTTGTAGGCTACTCCGAATCCGTAACTCCTGTAATTCCTCCAGAATGATTCCGGACAGATATGACCGCAGGATTTGCATTCGTCCCATTTGAGATAACCGTTGGCAAAAAACTCCCACATGTGGTGGTACTTGCCCTCATGTTCGTATGAGAGGGTGATATCCAGCCCGTTTTGATACAGACAACCGACACCCAACGAAAGACGGTCACTGTTGCTTTGTGCTTTGCCGTTCATGGCAAATGTTATGACCGCGACCAATACCAATAATATCTTTTTCATCATTCCTCCTCCAACAATACACGGTTAAACGAATCGGCTGAAAGCACATCTTCGTAGTCTATATTCAAATGTATGTTCCTGCCGCTTATCTGTTTCTCGGTCATTTCAATGGTCAGTACCTTGTCGTTGGGGAAGGTCATCTTCTTCAACACAATGACATTGCGATAGCCATGACGGAATGACTTTGCCTGTTCAAGTACCAATGCGGGTGCCAACTCTATGATTTGGGCGTTGGTTGCCTTGGATAACTTCTTGTCCGCGAGTTTTACCCTTATCTGATCGATATCGAAACGGATATTGGTCTTGTTCTCGATGGAGAAGTCAATGAAAAAATAATCACCGACCGCATAGATGTTGTTCAATTTCATCGTCATGCGGTGTTCCCGGCTTCTCACATTGCGGTATTTGGCAGGAGAGTTCCATATACGCCTCGCAAACTGTGTCATATCCGCCTGTGACATACTCACGGCGGGATTGTTATAGGCGTTACGTTCCCGGAACTCGATTTCCTTGTCTGTCACAGCTTCCTGCATCCTTGTGGTATAGAGCAGCGCATACTGGGTACGGTAGCGTTCCGTGACAATGGTGACGATGGCCAGTACCTCACCGTCCTCATGTCCTGTCTCCTTTGGCTTCAGACGAACTGTGTTGTTTATCGGTTGGTCACCGACCACTTTGTCCGTAGAAATATCCACGAAGCGTATGGGTTCGGAAGCGGTAATGACGGTGGTCACTTGCTCGTTGACGGTCAGTTGCTCCAATTCCTCGTAAGTCTGTTGGGCGAATGTAGGCAGGCTCGACAATGCCGCAGTTACTCCGATACAGATAGTCTTGATAATCTTCATATCTATGATTCTTTGAATGGTTATTTATTTTGCATTTCTTTTTTCCTTGCTGTTGATGATATAGACAAACGTACCATATTTCAGGTTGACCTTGTTCTTCTTGATGTTCTTGCTGATGGCGTTGCTCGTCTTCTGGTAGGCATCCTGAATAGCCTGCATTCCCCATTGGGTAAGGCTGTTGCCATTACCACCGGTATTCATGTTCATGTTGCTGTTGAACGCTCCGCTTGCCACATCTTTTGCGGTTTCACGGAATGAACTTGACGGCACATACAGCCCCTCCAGTCCGTCGGTATCATAGAGCGAAAGACTGACCTTGATGATTTCATCATTCACCAGTACGCTGTTAATGGTTCCCTTGACCCTCTGCGAGGAAAAACCGCTCATGATGGCATAGAGATAAGAACCGCTTTTGACCACCGTCTCATTGATTTCCACATCATCCAAAAGCCGAAGCCTGACACGGCTTCCGTCCACGGCCTTGACATCCTCGTCTATAATCGCCTTGATCAGATTAGGCTCATGCTCGTTTTGGGTAATGGTGTTGAAATAGTCGGAGGTCACTTTTACTTTCTTGACCATTTCACCCGGTTCTTCGTTTTCGGAAGGAGCGTTTACCGCCCGGCTGTCTTCATTGATTGTTTCGCTTGCGGACACTCCGGTTTCCGTGCGTTGTTCAAGACTGTCTTCTGCAAGCGGTTCAACAGGCTCCACCTGTGCCTGCGCCTTTAGTCGTGCTTCCGCGAGGGCACGCTCCAGTTCTTTGAGGGCTTCCTGCTCTCTCGCTTTGGCATCGGTAGCTTCCTCTGCCTGTAATTTCTGCTGTTCCAGTTCACCCAAGAAGGCAACTTCGTCCTGGCTGTACTGCGATTCGTATTTTTCCTTGTCATCATCGGGTTCGTCTCGTTCTATGTTATCCACAGCCGTGTAGTCGGCAATCTTGCCCCACGACTTTGCCATGTTCTCGTATTTGCTTCCTATGCCGTCGCCGCCCTTGATGGTGGCATCGGGCAGGTCGGGATTCAGGAACTCCGTGGTCTGGAGTGTCTTGTCGGCTATCTCTGCCTTTTCTGCATTGAAGAGGTCAAAGATGAAATAGGACGCGCCCAACAGCGGAATATACAATATGGCAGGAAGCATATATTTGGGCTGCCTGAAATTGATTTTCTCGAATATCCTTTTCATCGTTGTCTGGTTTGGGTGGGTTCAACAATGGGAGCAACCGGCTCCTTGTGGCGTTCTCTGAGCAGGCTGTCCTGCATTTCTGTAGCACTTCTTATCTCCTGACCATGCCGATAAGCCTTGGTCAGCCGATAAATGTTGAAGGTGAATGTGCCGATTACGAAACCGAATACCATGACAAGGAACAGTATCTTGTTCCTGTTGGCAAAGCCCTGTATCTTGGCGGCCAGTTTGTCAAGACGTGTCGCCTGGGCGAATTTGCGACCGGCATTCACATCACGCTCGTATCTCTCTTTGTATTGTGGATCGTTCTTGTCCGGCATCTTTTCGCCGAACAGCATCCTGCGGAATCCTTTGGTGTTCATATCTGTAAATTTTAATAGGTTGCTTTCGTTTTCTGTTCGATGTCTTTATTGAGGAGGGTACGCCAATTTACGATAAGCAGTCCGTGCGGATTGTTCTCGGTTCTCGGCACTCGTTTGAGTTGTCCTGCCGTCACCAGTTCACGCATCAGGATGTTGCTTCTGCGCTCGATACGCTGCCGTCCGTAATAAGTGAACTCCATATTGCTTTTGTCAAACCGCACACTGTCGCAGTAAATGGAGAATACGGCACTCGTTCCCAAGATGTTGGAGTAAAAGCCTTTCTCTTTGAGCGTGTTGTACTGTGCAAGTCCGGTCTCGTCCACCAGGTACATCGCCTTTTCCATCGTGTATTTGATGTACTTGTCATCGGGAGGAAGCGTGAAAAAGAAGTGGTGGAACATTTCCACATGACTCTTGGCTTCCACATCGAGGGTTTCGTCCATCGTGGTACGGTTGACCAATATCGGCACGTTGCCGTCCAGCACATAGACTTTCTTCTGCGCATCTGTCACCATTGTCCGTGCCGTCCAAATGCTGCTCACGCTGATGATGATACAGCCGACAAGGAAGAACGAGCAGATGATTCCCACTAACTTGATTTTGTTTTCTAAATTTCTGATTACCATTGTATATTCTTGATTATGAGTTTACGATTATCGCATCATGGTGCCGATTGCACCGGTCGCTGTCATCTTCGCCTGTTGAGCCACACCTTCACCGAAGTTTCGGGTTGAGAATGCCGTGTCGCCTTCTGGAATCATCCAGGCGGCCAAGTCCGGAACAAGGTTCAGGCATTTCAATGCCACGATACTTGCAGCCATAAGGTAGCCTGCCGAGAAAAAGGAGTTTTGCAGATAAGCAGCCATCGTCTGCTCACTTACCGTGATTGCCGTCAGGTTTTCAACCTGTATGCAAAGCACAATGTCGAACAGAAGCAGGACATAAAATCCGACGAAGTAGAGCATCGCACCATAAAAATGTACTGTCAGATACCTTGTCAGCCATTTGGCCCAAGCTCCTTCCCATTTGGGCAAAAGGCTGAAAGCCCATTGTATCGGTCCGAAAATCGTGAGCATTCCGAGCAGGATTTGCTGGCAGTAAATCGTAGCCCATTAGCCAATGTATGCAAAAGAAGGGAAAATAAAAGCGGAGAAAATCTATATAAATGCTGATTATTAGATACTTCCGTAAATCAGATGATTTCTGATACATTCCTTAAAAATCACTATTATTCTTCATTTTTGTTACCTAAAACGATACTCATTTGCGGATTATTTCGTACCTTTGCAGGTGAATATAAGACACTGAAGGACAATGGGAAGAAAAAGGAAATCACTGGTGGAGAAATCCCCGTTCAAGTTACGCCGCCGCAAACTGGCGGACGGACGCATATCCCTGTTCCTCGACCGCAGCGTGGGCGGCGGGCACGAGTACGAGTTCTTGCAACTCTACCTCCTGCCCGAAACCTCTTCTACAGCGAAGCGTCAGAACGCGCGCACGCTCCGGGAGGCGGAAGAAATCTTGCAAGCGAGAACCGAAGCCCTGTTGAATGCAAAAGCCGAGACAGAACTTGCCGGTTCCGGTACGGGGATGCTCCTTTCGGACTGGCTTCAGACCTGTTATGACAACCACGAGAAACGCGGTTTAAGGGACATGGGCAGCATCAGCAACGTGAAAAAGACTTTGCATATGTTCCGTCCCGACACACGCCTTTCGGATATTGACAGGCAGTTCTGCCTTGACATGATTGACTGGTTCCGCAACACATACAAGCACCGCTTGACAGGGAAACCCATCAGCGCGAGAACCGCAGACACCTATTGCCAGACTTTCCGCACCATGCTCAACGAAGCGGTACGCGAAGGACTCATAGACAAGAACCCGTGGAACAGACTTGAGACCATCGAAAAGATAAAGAAGCCGGAAAGCAAGCGTGAATATCTGACTATTGACGAGATACGGAGCATGATTACCACGGACTGCCCCAACGAACTTGTGAAGAGGGCTTATCTGTTCTCCTGTTTTACAGGTCTTCGCATCAGCGATATCAGAAACCTCAAATGGGGTGATGTTTATACCGAGAACGGGCAGACATTCGTTTCGGTCGTGATGAAGAAGACCACCAAGCCGTTATACATTCCCCTGTCAGGACAGGCATTGAAATGGATGCCCGAAAAAGGAGATAGCACCTTTGATGATTATGTGTTCGGCAACCTCGTCAATTACGGTAACGTGAACGAGAACCTGAAAAAGTGGGCGGAGGCGGCAGGAATCAGGAAGCATATCTCCTATCATACAAGCAGGCACTCCTTCGCAACGATGATGCTCACCCTCGGAGCGGACTTGTACACCGTGTCGAAACTGCTGGGACACAGCTCGGTCAAGCACACCCAGATATACGCGAGGATAATCGACCGGAAGAAGGACGAGGCGGTGAACCTTGCGGATTCCGTATTCTGAAATCATAAATCGTAATACCTTATTATATTATTATATATGGCGGCAAACGGCAAAAAGACAAAACTGAAGGAACCGGTGAAGGTGCGCACCAAGAAACTTGCGGACGGTTCCGAGTCATACTATCTTGACATCTATGTGGACGGCAAGAGGCAGTACGAGTTCCTTAAGCTCTACCGCCTTCCCGAAATCAATGCCCGTGTCAAGGAACAGAACAGGGCCACACTGGCGGCTGTGGAGACCATCAAGTCAAAACGGATAATCGAACTGACCAACAACAAGGCCGGACTGAAGAACACATCAGGCAGGTCAAAGATGCTGCTGTCGGACTGGATGCGGACATTCTATGAGGAACAAAAACGCAGAGGTGTGAGAGGCGTGAAACTGTTGGGTACGGTGTCTAACCTTGTTTCTACTTATATAGGAAAGAACAAGGTGCGCATGGGTGACATCGACAAGAACTTCTGTGTTGCCTTCATCCGCTGGCTCCAGTCCGAATACAAGACCACGTGGGGCAATCCGCTGAGTCCGAAAAGCATGTCGGATTATGTCGGCTACTTCAGCACGGCATTGAACGCGGCGGTCAGGGCTGACATCATTCCCGAAAACCCGTTCATGTCGCTTACCCCGACCGAGCGCATCAAGGTGCCGGAGAGCAAGCGTGAGTTCCTTACCGTGGACGAGATAAAGACCCTTATAGCGACGGAATGTCCGAGGGAGGATGTGAAACGTGCTTATCTTTTTGCCTGCTATTGTGGTCTGAGGCTCAGTGACATTTACGCACTCCGCTGGCGTGACCTGTCCAAAGATGGGGAACAGTGGCGCGCGTCTGTCGTGATGCAGAAAACCACGACCCCGATATTCCTTCCCCTTTCCTCGCAGGCGATGAAATGGATTCCTGAACGTGGCGATGCCCCGGATGACGGCAAGGTGTTTGACGGGCTGATTGCCGAACCCAACATAAACAAGGTGCTGGCAAAGTGGGTGAAAGCGGCCGGTATCACCAAGAAAATCACCTACCACACGTCGAGGCACAGCTTCGCAACGATGATGCTGACATTGGGCGCAGACCTTTATACCACGAGCAAGCTGCTCGGCCACTCCAACGTGAAAACGACCCAGATATACGCTAAAATCGTTGACAGCAAGAAGGTTGAAGCTGTCAATCTGGTCGATGGCGTATTTGACTAATATACTGAGTTTCTACCTTATAATACAATTTGTTTAGTGATAAAGTAGCAACTCAGTATACAAATATATGCTGAGATATTACCTTATCTTATGAAATTTCACCGATAAAGTAAAAAGTCAGCATAAAACATTCTTTTTTACGATTAAAAATCAGTACCTTTGCAAAATCAATGGAAAAGTTATGCAAGATAGACTGATATCCCGAAACAGAGAGTGTGAAGAACTGCAGCGGTGCTTGGATTCCGACAGATCTGAGTTTGTAATCGTCAGCGGTCGCCGACGTATCGGCAAGACATATCTTATAGACAAGTTTTTTAACTACAAATATGACTTTACTTTTGTTGGTGAACATAAGACACCGGCAAAGATACAGTTACAGGATTTTATGAGAGCCATAGAACGGCATTCCAAAAAGAAACAGCCGAAAGTAGCCAATTGGTACGAGGCTTTCAATGCGCTCGCCGACTATCTCGAAAAACTTCCAAGCAAACGGAAAAAGGTTGTTTTCATAGATGAAATGCCGTGGATGGACACCCAACGTTCCAATTTTGTCAGTGCATTGGAGAATTTCTGGAACGGATGGGGGAACCGACGTACCGACATAGTGTTCATCGCGACCGGATCGGCAACATCTTGGATGGCTGACAAGATAGGAGGCAATCAGGGCGGATTGCACGCCCGTATCACATGCAACCTGCATCTTTCTCCATTCACCTTGCATGAAACAGAAGAGTATCTGAGGCAAAGAAACTGCCAATGGGACAGATACCAAATACTCCAATGTTATATGATATTTGGCGGAACACCTTTTTATCTGAGCCTACTGAATGTTTCGGACAGTCTTGCACAGAATATAGACCGCCTGATATTCGCGGAAGGCGCACAGCTCCGGGGTGAGTTCGATGAACTCTATACAGCGTTGTTTGCCAAGGCCGACACTTATATTTCAGTCGTTAGACTGTTGTCGGAAAACAAATTAGGTCTGACACGTGAGGACATTCTCCGTATGACCGGCATTGAAGGTGCTTTTCTGAGCAAAATATTGAGAAATCTTGAACGCTGCGATTTTATCACACGGCTGTCCCATTACGGGAACAAAACACGAGACAGTCTGTTCAGACTTACCGACTTTTTTACATTGTTCTATTATAAGTTCATTGAACCCAATAATACAAAAGACGGATTGTGGTGGAGCAATAACCTTGATTCACGAAGTGTGTCAGCATGGATGGGACTAAGTTTTGAGCTTGTTTGCCTGAATCATCATAGGCAAATTAAAACTGCATTGGGCATCGCCGGAGTTGGAACTGCCATTTCTACATGGCGAAGCAAGGCTGACAAAGGCGATGGTATACCCGGCTTTCAGATAGACATGATTATTGAACGTGCAGACCGCATAATTCATTTGTGTGAAATGAAGTTTAGTACAGATCTATACGGTATTACAACAAGTTATGAGATGAAACTCCGTGAACGTATGGGTTTGTTCCGTATGGCGACAAAAAACAAGAAAACACTAGTAAACACATTTGTCACAACCTACGGCGTGGCCAATGCTAAAAACAAAAGTATAGTTCACAGCGAGGTGACAATGGATGACCTTTTCAATTCCTGATGATTATGATGATACAACAGATAACACAACGGCTGCAAGAGGTAAATAACTTGCTTGCCACTTGTAAGCAGGACAGCATCACCTTTGAACAGGCTTTGCTGCTATCCCTGTTCTACAAGGATTTCAATGAGACAAACCAAATTGTGACAGAGACGGCTGCGATGTTCCATGACGATGCGGAACAGTTGAATGAAATTTCCTTTTCCCTTTTTTCGGAGGCTGAAAGATTTCTGTCTTTGGATATTACTGGATTGCAGTCCGTGGATTTTGAGAACCTTTTTGAAGCGAACCTCAGACCGTTTGAATCACGCTACGGGGAAGCGAAAGATGTTGCCACCGGATTGTGGCGCGAGTATTCGGCAATGAGCAACCGGCTGGATTTCCTGCCGCTCGATTCCGAGGATTACAAGTCGCTTGCCCCTTTGTGCGATGCAAAGAAAATGGAATACGACACAGCCCACGCGCGTGTGAACCTTTTATATAATGAGTTACAGCAAGAGCGTAACCGTACCTTCTGCGTGTATTGTTTCAAGCCGATGTTCCTTTCCGTGCTGGTCGAGAGGCTGAAAGGCATTTCGGAAAGCATCATCAGCGACATAAGACGGATGAAGGAGGACACGCATGAGTGACGGAACACTGTTCAAAGACACATCCGTATGGATGGACACCGTTGACCTCGCCCTGTGCCTGTTCATCTACGAGGTGTGTAACGATTATCAGTTCAGGCATCTCTCCGGCTCGGACTTCGTGAACTTCATGAACCTGAAGCCAACTGTGCAGCCAGCCTACGTGCGTCCGAAAGAAAACCTGCGCATCTGCTACATGGTATTGTCCGTATCGCAGACCATCAAGCCGCGTGAGCGTGGAAAACAGTGGGCAGAAGATTTCCTGCAACGTTGCGGCATATCCAAGTCATATTACGACAAGCACCGCAACGACGTGTGTGCGCAAGGTGCGACAAGAGAGAACCGGGAATACCGCAAATCCATCGACAATGCCATCCAAAAAGCCCGGCAACTGAACTGTACCCCATAACAGCCCGCCAGTTCCCCATTTGATATAACATACGAAGATTACAGCAATGCGCCATACCGCTGAATACCAGCAGTATGGTGCATTGTTGTCTTATACACTTTCCCCATTCGGACCACATTGTGCCACTTCAAGTCCAAAGTAACTTTGCAAGCGAAACATAAGGCATAAAACAACAGAAAGGCAAGGTGTTATGCCGAGTGGCAACAGGAATAAAAACAAATTGAAAGCGATATGGAAACAGAAAGAAACCTACTCACTACCACCGAGGCTGCAAAGTACCTCGGACTCAAGCCGAGCTATCTCTACAAACTGATGATGCGCCGTGCAATCCCTTATTACAAGCCCAACGGCAAACTGTGTTTCTTCTCGAAGGCAGACCTTGACACATGGCTGACAAACATCCGTGTCAAGTCACAGGCGGAAATTGACAGCGATGCCGCGCAGTATCTTGTAAACCGCTGTACGGACAAGTAACGAACATCCGAATGAGATTCAAACACCAATCAAACAGTATTCAAAAACCATTTAAACCATTTCAGTATGAACAATGAAAACAATGTGCTGCAGGTGAACAGCAATGTTCCCGCGCAAAAGGACAACAGCGGAAAAAACAATGGCAAACAGCCCCGCGCAAGAGGCGAACTCAAGGCGGAGTTCGCCCATGTACTTGCATTCCTCAACTCTTGTACACTTTATCAGGCAGACGCCGTACGTGTCATGGTAAGCCATGCCACGGGCAACGGCAAGTATGAGGACATCGATCCGGCTGACAGGCTGGCAGTAAACCGGTTCCTGAACCACGGCATGAACAAGACCAACACCCTGACGGCAGACGCTGTGATGTCGTTCCGTGTCGGACGGTCGGAAGTCCTCCTTAATACCGTCACGCAATTCTGCAACCAGGCACAGGCACTCAAGGCGACCGTTGCGCTGATGCGTATCACCACCGATGCCGAAGCAGTGAAGACAGCCTTCGCCAAACTTCCGGACGACAAGTAATCCGGGTAAAGTGCGATCTACAGGCGGCTGTCATACCTCTTATAATATAGGCGAGACAGTCTGAAACAGCGATGGGATAATGCCAAAGGCAGGGCAGAAAAGGAAGAAAAAGGAGGGAAGGAAGATGAGTGGTGTTTCAAGATATGCCGCTGCATTACATTTCCTGACGGTCATTCCACGCACGGCTCTCTTGCCGTTGTCCCGCAGTCCAACGGGGAACGCCGCTCGCAGGCTCGCACCGGTACCTTTTGTAGAATCATCAATTACCGCTTATGAAAACTGAACAGAAATTACCCGGCAACACGGAACCGGTTGAAACCAAAGACAGAATAACCGATGCCGCCGTGAATGCAGAAGACACGGAAAACAAAAAGAAGAAAGTCAAGGAGAAACGTGATTCGACAATCTCGTTCCGTGTCAGCAAGTCGCAACGGAAGAAAATCACAAGCATTGCCAATGAGTGCGGCATGAGCCTCAGTGACTATGTGCTTTCCCGCGCATACGGATACGAGCCGAAAGTACGGCTGACACCGGAACAGGAGGCAGTCCGCGAGCAGCTTGTCATCGCACGCAGCGACTATGCGAAATACACCTCGATGCTTAACGCAATGTCACAGGACGAGCGCAGGGCGATGTTCCGTAACCAGCCGTGGATGATAGGCGCGCTACGGCTTCTCGGCAAGACCGCTGACATGATTACGAGGCTCATCAAGAAACATTTCGCCCCGAACCGCATACCGGCGGTGAAAAACATGACGGTACAACAAGAAACAGTAGCAGAAACAGACAAGGAGGAGGCACCGACATGATAGGCAAGGCAAAATCCATAAACCACGGAATAAATGATATCCGATACATATCCGGTGAGTCGAGAAACAAGAAACACCCGGAACTGATATATCATGTCAAGGACAACCTGCTTCCGTGCGGACTTGACGCGCAAGGCGTATGGGACATGATGAAGGCCCATGCGCCAATGGACAAGAATGTAATCCGCATCGAAATAAGCCCGGCTAAGGAACATACCGAAAATTTCACCATGCAGGACTGGCAGCAGCTTTGGGATGACTTTGTCCGGGAGTTCGACAAAATAGAGATGGCGGATGACGACGGAAAGGTGTATTCTCACAAGACAAACCTTGCGGACAGCATCTACACGGTGTGGCTGCATCTTGAATCCGACAGCGGGATTCCCCACCTCCATGCCGCCGTGTGTCGCAAGGACAGGAACGGCAGGACGAACAACGACCACAACATACACATCCGCGCACATGATGCGGCGCAGGCTGTAGCCATCAAGCGTGGGTGGATGACAGCGATGGAAATCCACAGGGCAAACGCCGACAAGGTTGCCGAAGACCTTATGGATATTCTGCGGGCAATGCCGTCATGGTCTTGGAATGACTATGTCGCAAGGGTGCAGGCAAAAGGTTATACCCTCAAGGAACGTAAAGATGATAAAGGTGTCATAAAAGGTTATACGGTTGGAAAGGGCAAAGCCAGATTCAAGGCTTCCGAACTAGGGAAGGGGCGCAAGCTCATGGCATCGGAGATTGAACAGACCTGGCAGAAACTTCACAACCAATCCGAATCAAAGTCGGTGCAGTCTGTCGGAAAGAGCGAGTCAAAGCCCGCTACACCTGTTGTACCTGTCGCCACAAAGCCTATTGCAAAACCGATGCAACATCCTAGTGAACCTGTTGCATACTACTCGTCATGGCGTGAAAACACTTCTCAATACGAGCTTACGCAAGACGGCAAGACATCCCTGCTCTATATTCCCGATGATGTCATGCAGGTGTTCAACGATGAGTTTGATTACCGCGAGACAGCGAACTGGAAGGAACTTACCGACATGGCGGTTGCCTTGTTCGTTGGGCTGGTGGCACTTGACACCGTTTCTGCCGGCGGTGGCGGAGGCGGCTCGAACAATGATGACAACTGGCGTGACAAAAAAGATGAGGACGAAATTGAACGTGCCCGCAGATGCGCCCGTGCAGCGGTGGCGCATATCGGGAGGAAAACGAAATCAGGACGCGGAAGATAAAAGACAAACCTATGGCAAACAAAAAATACGATTACAGCGAGGATGTGCTGCAATCCGCAGAAGCCACATCCGAAACGGCAAAAACATCAGAGGCAACAAGTATAACATCGGAAGAAGCACGGAGACAAAGACTTGAACAGCGGAACGATGCGCTTGCCAATGAGTTCCGCAAACTCAAGCCGGAGATTGCGGATGCGCATAAAAAACTGAACAAGCTAATTGACGGAATCGGTGCCTTCGCAGGTACAATGATAAATCTCCATGACCTGCTTGAGACTTCATTCCCGGTAAGATTTGCAGAAAACGACAGACAGGCATTGCTGGAGGAAGTCAATGCTATTGCCGACAATGCCATATCGCGTATTCGCAAAGAACGCGAAAAGGCGGACAAGGACATCCGCCGCAATGAGAACCGCATATCCATAACGCAGACGACATTCTGGTGCATGATCGCTTTGTTGCTGAACCTTGCATCATTCTTTGCCGTTGTCATATTCGCAAATGTAAAACTGATTCATTCAAAGGAACTGACACAAATTTCAGTTGTATATTCCGGTCTTACAGTCTTAACTATCATCATTGCAGCATATATCTACAGGAAGAAGTAATCTATGCCGCGCAATGGTAAAGCATTCAAATTCTCAAAACCGATTATCGGTCTGTTTCATAGCTTTTTTGTAATGAAACACTATTCATGCTCATAAGCATAGAATGTGTCAAAAACACAGCCACTATTCATATTTGCAGAATTATACAAGTCCATATAGTGTTTCTTTTCAGTTTCATTGTGCCATTTTGTATTTTTATCGTATTGGATTAAGAACTCAAGAACGGATATTGACAACTTCAAATACTGAAACTCTTTGGTAATTCTCTCATATGCATCTGTTTCTGAATTAGCCTTAACAAAAACATATACAAATCCACCTTTTACGGGATTCACCTTATATTTGTATTCTATACTTGCCCAAAAAACCTTCATGTCCTTTATTGATTTAGGTTTTGTATCGTTTATCGATCGGTCTCATTCTATGATATAGGCTTCAGAAGTTAATACATCAACGATATGCTCTGTTGTCTTTATGGCATAGTGTTTCACATTGAGAGAAGAACCGTATAACATTCTCATGCCTGTTGCCATCACTTCATTCAAATATATAGAATTACTGACCTCGTATAATGGATGAGAAGTCACTCCGTCCATTACCTCAATAATTCTAAAATGTTCAAGAGTAACTCTATACGCAAATACATTCTTAAATCGGATTGTAACTGTCTTATTATTGTCAAATCGGTCAAGCGCAACAATAAGGTCGGAAGCATCATAGTCAATAGAATTAACAGAACACTCACAACCAATCACATTTATAGTATGATAAATTTCGTTTTTCATCGCTAACTTCTTTTCACTAATACAAACATCCCAAAGAGATACCACAATGGATGCTTTAGAATTTTATTCCAGATATGTTTATGACATTTTTTCATTATTGTTATATACAATTCGGCGACCAATCTTTACCGTATATTTCCACATCATAATAATATTCATTCCATTCTTCGTAGAAATCAATCACCAGCGAATTGGTTAAACTTAGGTCGTAAAACACAATCAGTCCGCTATGCTCATCCTCATATTGAAAATCGGCATTAAAGAAATCTATTCCATTCAAGACAACTCTGCCACATAGGTCGGAATGCTTGATTGCCATATAAACCGCATCGTCATACCTTCTCCCGATATGTAACAGAATCTGTTTCAATTCGGTTTTCTCCAAAAACGGAATCCGTTGGGATTTCCAAGCGACATTGCCCTGCTGAAACAATTCGCCGTTCTGCGTAATTTCCGCAAATATTGTATCGGAGTCTTCCAAACTCAATATCTTGAAATTGTCACCGATAACAAGTTTGGACAGTTGTTCCTGATATTCGGGAAGATACTGCTTTCCTTTATTTTTTCTTAGTAGAAACTGTAATCTGTTTTCCATATAGGGTTCTCCGACTTTTTGTTTTTTTGTTCTCTCCGTTTCAAAATCGCTTATCCGTCAGTTTCATGGTCTATGTTCTTTAGTTGTTCTTCAAGATTCCAATTCACTGGCTTCTTCTGTGGTTCAAACCATTTTACTCCGGCTGCAAGCCATTTATTACGGTATTCTGTTCGGGATTCAGAAGTATAATCCTCATTACCCCATTCTACACCGCAACAAGGGCAAATATCGTAAGTTGGAAAATTTTTATCCTTTCCCCAAGGAGCGAAATCCAGAGGCAGTCCACATACAGTGCAATGGTATTTGGAAAAAGTCATATAATTCAAAATAACTGACTTCCACCTCTCTAAGATGTCGTTTTTAGAATCAAGACGTATCTCTGTAGCTCTATAACCTCTCTCTGATATACCAAGAAATGGATATACTACCGTTATTCTAAATGTCCTACCCATATAACACACTTGTATCGTGTATTTCTTATTCTCTGCATCATATTCAACCCTCTGTACGCAATTACCTTTAGGTAACAATTTCTTTGTTTTTCCGATAGTACGTTCTTGCTTGTACCAATTCTCGTATAAGAACATTCCATTCGAGATTAAGAATACAGTAGACAAGAACAACAAGACAAAAGCAATTACCTCCCAAGACATATTACTGCCATTAGTAAAATGAATGATTAAACATATTGTGGATAACAACAAACTGATTATTACTACCCATAACACAGAGAACAATAGACTATCTGTCAGTGCATATTTGAAAGCCGGATAATACTCTGCTTTCTCTCCTTTCCAAAGTCTCTTATTTGTCAGCTTCATCGTTTATCTGCTTTTCAAAATCAACTTCCTTTCCATGTTCATAATCTTCCAAATAGTCCGAATATTTGTCATCACTGGGAGGGATTATTGTGAAATTTTCGTATAGTTCCCCATAACCTTGGGGGAGGACTTCAAAAGCAATCAATCTTTCGTCTGCCAACTTTGCAATGTAATTTGACAGTCCTGTTGTCACACGAATACTAATAATAGTACCTGCATTTATTTCACAATTATCATATTTATCGTGTTTTGTGTCATCAATAAGAACTTGACTGAACGAACCATTTTTATAACTTATTGCCGTCTTGTCGTTTCTTACAAAATAGGCTTCCATACGTTCAATGCCACTATCATCGGTGATGACTCCAAGACGGCAATAAGTTCTCTCAAAAGTGAAAGGAATTGTTATTTTTTCGACTGAAATAGTTTTAATTGGCGAAATGTAAGTCTTATCTTTTTCTTTTTTCCGCCATAAACATATAAACAAAAATATAGCTAACACTAAATTCATCCACATACCGAAAGATAATCCGTCGATATACATATAACCTTGCTCAATCAGTAAGTCGTTATCTGTCGGTTCCACAATATATTTCATATAGACATAAGTATTTGCCCATGCCAAAAGTTCATATATTGCAATAAGAATAAAAACTATAATGCCTGTTATTTTCTGCCACTTCTTCATAATTCTTATTCTTTGATTATACATAACTGCCTAATTCTTGCTTTAAGTCTAAAACAAGTTGTTCAAAATTAGTGTCTAATCTATTTTTCTCTATGACCTCTTTTAGACCTTCGATTTTTGAAATAATAGAAGACACTAAGATACATTTTCTTTGTGCGTCGGAATATTGAAAAAAATCACTTTCTATGATTATTGAAATTCCAATAGCCTTTTCCCGTTTGCGATAGTTCTCAATATCCTTGATATGCATTCGTTCATAATCACAGGGCAAAACGTAAAATTGGAAAAGAATCCGTTTCAAATCTTGTCCATAATCTGAATATTGGATTTTCTTTAGAAAACGGTCTAATCCCGCTTCGCCCCAAATATAGGAACAAAACATATCACCTTTTTTAATCGCTTCGTCTTTTGTTTGTTCCGAGACATCTGCAACCAGCGATGGGTAGGAAACGAAGCATGCGAATATATTTGTATCAGTATGCTGTTTCATAATTTTTGCGGTTCTTTTCTTTTAGTCACTTCGGGGTATAACCAAAGTAGCAGCGAACATAAAAACAGGATGAAATAAAACACGACATACCTTCGGTTAAGTTCACTTTCCTCGAATATGGCATCGTTCTTCGCGTCGTAGTAATACGCCAATTTTTCAACATCTTCGGTTTTACATCGAGTAGTGGGTATGCCTGTGTAATATTCTTTGCTGTTATATGCTATTTTAACGGATGAACCACCCCTGAATCCACCGCTACGATTTACTTCCAATATATGAAAATCAGTAATTGGATGTTGGGATGATACAATATCTGTTCTATGTTCATACTCCTTCAACACATATATTGCCAGTCCTGCCAGAACAATGTTTATTACCGAAACAACAAGAACCCATTTGTTAATTTTCATCGTTTTCCTCCTTTCCTGTTGACAAGCCAAAGAAAGCAACAAACGTAGTAACGCCGTCGCTATCAGTCGAGAGGTGATGCCGTGTCATTCCGATTATTTTCATCCGCTGTTTCATGTAAAAATACTCTAAGCTGCACAAAATTACGCATTTTACTTGAAAGAATGCGATTTGGGGGCAGAAATGATTTAAGAACTAACGATTTGATGATTCAGGTTATGGATACGACGATAAAACGGTCCATTGTAAATGCAAGAATCCCGTTTATAAATACATCTTGGAATTATTCCAAGTTCCATTTTTTATCCCTACTTTTGTGAGTGAAAAGCACACTATTCTTCTATACGTCACGCATATGCAGATAAAAATTATTTCTGTTACCTATTTGTTGCTTGCAAACACATAAATCTATTTATACAACTATAAATCAAGAATATAACATTGTGCATTGGTTAGTAGCCCACCAGCCTATGCGAAACACAATTAAAGCTATGAGCATCACGATTTTATCTATTCCTACAACAATCCCGGAAGTAAGTGAGGTGAACCAAAGTTTGGCTGCATCCTTTTCCATATTAGTCACTTCGTCCACCCCGGTCTGTTCCATAGTGGCTTCTATCAGATTAGGGTCGGAAGTTCCGCTGTGTGCCACATCTGCCTGTGCTTGCAGGCTGGTGTACATCGTATCTCTTGCATAGATGAGTTGCTGCACCTCCTGAAATTTATCCTCTATCTGTGTGGCTTCTGCCTGATACAGGTCATGAGTATAAGAGCCAATACAATTCGGGATATAGGATAGGAAATCCAACACGCACCAGTTACTCCCACTGTTTACCATACCCGTGTCTGCCGGAGGATACCACCAGCATAGGATAATTGAAATCGCCAATGGCTTGAACAACTTCATGATATCCAGCGGTTCATTCTTGACCATCATCTTATACGCCATGCCTGCTGCCATGACGATTGCAAACAAGGCCGCGAGTGCCATACACATCTGGAGAATCCACCAATTATCACAAGCGGGTAAAACCATATAAAACGAAATCAAACAAAATGGGGTAAATCTAACTGATTTATAATTAGTTATGATACAAGGCTGATTTTTGACTGCATTGTTATATTTGCCTAATTTTGGATATAAAAACGCCTGTTTTGTCCCGTTTTTGTCCCGTCTTGAATTATCTTTGCATTGAGCATAAATAACTGATAAACAATATAGTAACAAATCAAAGAAAAAGATAACACAGATAGAAAATGGGACGAAAGAAGAAAGAAATCAAGATGAAAGAGCCTGTACGCATACGCGAGAAAAGGCTCAATGACGGTAATGTGAGCCTCTATCTCGACATCTATTACAGGGGTGCGAGGAAGAAAGAGGGGCTGAAACTCTACCTTGTGCCGGAAGTCAATTCCGCTGCGAAGTTGCAAAATGCGAATACCCGCAAGTTAGCAGAGCAAATCAAGGCACAGCGCATACTTGACATCCAGCAGCAGGGAATTGTGAACTGGGAAGACGTGAAGAAGTCGAAGATGACGCTTAGCGCATGGGTGGAACAATGTGCCACGGAGGACTGCGGTCTTTCTCCGGCAAGTATGCGGTCTAAACGTAACGCACAGGCAAGGGTGGAGCAATACCTACTATATATAGGCAAGCCCGACCTCGCCCTGACGGAAGTCGATAAGGATTTCTGCAAGGGCTTCATCGCCTTTCTGAAAACCTGCACTTTCAACAACGGGAAAAAGACGCTGGGAAGTACCACCTGCCGTATCTTCGTCAATCGTCTGGCTGCCGCACTGAGCAAGGCTGTTAGGGATGGATTGATTGACCGCAATCCGTTCAAACTATTGGAAACCAAAGAGAAACCTCAAAAGGCAAATGCCATGCGTGAATTTCTTACCATAGATGAATTACGGCAACTGATAGCCACGCCGTGCCGCTATGACATCGTAAAAAAGGCTTTCCTGTTCTCCTGCTTCACCGGACTTCGTTACAGCGACATGATGACTTTGAAATGGAGTGAGATACACAAGGCTGCGGATGGCAAGACGCTCTACATCGAGCATGAGCAGGTCAAGACCAAAAACAGGGTGACTATCCCGCTCTCGGATGAAGCCCTGAAATGGATGCCCCGGAAGGCTAAAGACATTGACACCGTGTTCCATCAGCTACGGATAACCTCTACCACGGTGGAAGTCGTCTTAGGCGAATGGATGCAGGAAGCCGGAATACAGAAGCACATCACCTACCATTGCAGCCGCCACACCGCAGCTACCCTGTTGCTGACCTTGGGGGCAGACCTCTACACCGTGAGCAAGATACTCGGACACAAGAGCATCCGAATGACGGAAGTCTATGCAAAGATTGTCGATAAGAAGAAAATCGAGACCATGAACCTCGTAAACAATATGTTCGTATAACCTATAAATGAGATAAATTTATGAAAGTGGAGATAAAAGAAAGGAAACTGACCGCCGGAAACCGCAGCCTGTACTTGGAATATTACGAGACCGGATTCCGCAAGAAGGAGAACCTGCACCTGTACCTCGTTCCTGACGATGCGCCCAACGCAAAAAGTCTCAATGAACGGACTTACAACAGGGCACGGGAGATACAGGCTCAACGCATACTCAACCCACCGACTTTTGAAAGCAAGAAGAAGCCGGAAGAAAACGCGAGGGCAAAGGCGATGACATGGCTCGGCTGGTGTGACGAGTACCTGCAATACGCAATCGAGAAAGGCGACTGCAAGAAGATGATACAGCACAAGGGCGTTGTGCGCAAACGCATTGCCGCCTACCTGAAACGGGCAAGGAGAACGGACATTCTTCTGAAAGAGGTAGATAGGGACATGGTAAGCGGTCTGTTCAGGTATATGCGTGAATACCGCAATCCCCGTCAAATCAAGTCGGGCGGCGGCAAACTGGCAGACTTTACCCTTGTTTTGTTCGAGGAAACGGTAAAGGCAATTTTCAACAAGGCGGTACGCGAGGGACTGATACCCTTCAACCCCATTCAAGACCTTGCCCAAGAAGAGAGGTTCCACGCGCCGGACAAACACCGTGAGTACCTGACCACGGACGAGTTGAAACGCTTTCTTGCCGTCGAGACACAGACGCAAGCGGAGCGAACTGTACAAAAGGCTTTCGGCTTCTCCTGCATGACGGGGCTTCGGCTTGGAGATATGCAGCGGCTACGGTGGAGCGACATCAAGGACACGGGCGAGGTGCTGATGGTTTCCATCGTCCAGCAAAAGACCGGGCGACCCGTAACCGTCCCACTCAACGAGTTAGCCATATCCCTATTGCCACCCCGACCTGACAACGGAGAGGACAGCATTATCTTTCCATTGGTGAAGAAGCCCGACAACGTGGCGAAATATGTGCGGCGCATCAAGGAGAAGGCAGGGATAGAAAAGGATTTCACCTACCACAGCAGCCGCCATTCGGCAGCCACGCTGGCGATAACGGCAGGTGCGGAACTTTATTCGGTCAGTAAGATACTTGGACATGGCAGCATTGTTTCCACACAGGTATATGCTTCGGTGAACATGGAGAAGAAAGCGGAGGCGGTAAATCTGACGGATGGCATTTTCGGTTAACCTAATACCGACAACATGGGGAGGAAGATTGTTATTCCTTCCCTTTGTTCGTTCTTGGCATATTAGACCTTAAATGTTGGTGTCAAGGAATTGTCCCTTACTTTTGAATTTCAGCATTATTTGTGCTTTGAGAACCAATGACGGTACAAAAGACCGTAAAACCACGTTTTTAGTAAGGAGCTTTTTCGTCCATATCTATCATTCTCCATATCATATTGTGTGAAAATCGGATAATTTACATACGCAAAGTACAGAAATTGGCTCAAACATAATAGTTTGCCAAGGAAAATTAGTAATTTTGCACTCGGATTGAGGTAACTCTGTCCAAGACATAATGGAATTAAAAGAAGCGTTATGCGCATCAAGTATTTGGAAACGTAGGAAATTTTCAAATTGCATACTAAGATGGCATAGTGGTTCTCACGCTATAGCGTGGGCTGCTATTACTACATCTGTATGCAAGGTTTCCTACGACCTCCGAATAAAGAAGTGGCATTGCAGTTCGCGCTTCTGCATTTAATAATCTGCCCTGTAAGGACTGCTGGGCAAAAATGAAAGATCAATGGAAATGAAATTCTGTCAGAGCTGCGGAATGCCGCTCACAAATGAAATCCTCGGCACAAATGCCGATGGCACGCCAAACGAAGATTACTGCATCTACTGCTACAAGGACGGCAAGTTTACGCAGGATATGACCATGGAGCAGATGATTGACCACTGCGCCCAGTTCACGGATGAAATCAACAAGCAATCGGGACAGAATCTAACTAAAGAACAGGCAAAGGAAATGATGCGCCAGTTCTTCCCACACCTCAAACGATGGAAAAAATAATTTTATGAGCAACGAAATTCTTTATATACTTCTGCCGGACTATGCGGCACATGAGGTTGTGTATCTCGCACAAGCAATCGCATCCGATGAGTATGCACTGAAAGAAAATCCGAAGTACGTCAACAAAGTTGTCGCTCCGACCATGGAACCTGTCAAATCCATCGGTGGTTTCCAAACCTTGCCGGATTATTCATTCGACACGATTCCCGATGATTATACGGCATTGGTGCTTATCGGAGGTTTCGGATGGAGCACGCTGATTGCGAAACAGGTAGAGCCGATTGTAAAGGAAGCCATTGAAAAAGGAAAGATTGTCGGTGCCATCTGCAACGGCGCATCGTTCATGGCAAAATGCGGATTCCTCAATAGTGTGAAGCATACCGGCAACGGATTAGAACAGCTGAAATTATGGGGAGGAGATAATTATACCAATCCCGACGGATATATCCATGCTCAGACGGTAAGCGACAGGAACATCGTGACAGCCAATGGCTCCGCATCCCTTGAATTTGCCAAAGAACTTCTTCTGTTGCTCGAAAATGACACGCCTGAACGTATAGAAATGTACTACCAGTTTAACAAACAGGGGTTCTGTTCACTATTTCCCGATAATTAAGACTATGTACGAACTTGAACAAGTAGGGCCACAGAGCTATTATATAAACTGTCCGGCTAAGATTGGCATTTATGCCCAATCGGAGCGTGAAGTGTATCTGATAGACAGCGGAAATGATAAGGAGGCGTCAAAGAAAGTCCTGAAAATAGCGGACGTCAAGGGCTGGACTATAAAAGGGATTCTCAACACTCATTCTAATGCAGACCATATCGGTGGCAATTCCTTTATTCAGAACAAAATCGGTTGCCCTGTGTTCAGTTCCGGCATTGAGGCTGATTTCACACGTCATCCGGTTCTTGAACCGTCATTCCTCTATGGCGGTTATCCATGCAAGAATTTGAGAAACAAATTCCTGATGGCGAAAGAATCCGTAGTCACAGATTTCTCTTCTCCTGAATTTCCGAAGGAAGTGGAGATAATACCTCTTCCCGGACATTTCTTTGATATGGAGGGATTCCGAACTCCCGACAATACGGTGTTTCTTGCCGATTGTGTAAGTAGCAGGGCGACATTGGAGAAATACGGAGTAACGTTTATCTATGATGTCGCCGCCTATCTGGAGACGTTGGCAAACATTGAAACTCTTAAAGCGGACATATTTGTTCCTTCTCATGCCGAGGTTTGCAATGATGTCAGCGAACTTGCGGAGATAAACCGACAGAAAGTTTATGAGATAGAACAGGTAATCAAAGTAATATGTGATACGCTGAAAACAACCGACGATATTATCAGTGAGATATTCCGAAGATTTAATCTTACAATGACTATTGAGCAATATGTGCTGGTAGGTTCTACGGTCAGGTCTTATCTCTCTTGGATGAAAGACCGTGGTGTGATTGATTTTACCACCGATAATTGTATGCTGTTATGGAAAACCGCAGAATAATCATAACATGGATTGCCATTACAATTGCGGTGATGTTCGCATTGCCGTTTGCCGTGGCGAGACTTGCGTCGGAATGTTCGGGAATGGCATTGTGCATGATATTATTCTTCATTGTCAATCCGATATATTCTGCCATACTTGGATTCCGTTGCGGTAGGAATATCCGTCAAATGTGGAATCTGCCTTTGGTATCGTCTATTGCTTTTCTTGCCGGAACGTGGCTGTTTTTCGACATTAAGGAAGTGTGGTTTATCATATATGCCTCTGTCTATTTGATTATCGGGTGGACTGTAATGGAAATAAGCAAATATCTTAATAAACGAAATATTCAAAACAATTAACGGTATGCCCTATATATCAATCGAAAGCGGCAGACTGACCGCTGAACAGAAACGGCAGCTGATAGAACGGCTTACAGCAACAGCCTCCGAGATAACCCATATCCCGGAGCAGTTCTTCACTGTCACCATCAAGGAACTGCCGGATGAAAACTTTGGAATCGGAGGCAAGTCAATCGATGAGATAAAACAGAATTACAACAGTAAAAAAGTTTAGAAATGGCGTTTGACTACAAGAAAGAATACAAGGGGTTGTATATGCCTAAGGCTACTCCAACTATCGTGGAAGTGCCTGAAATGAGGTTTATCGCTGTCAATGGCGGTGGAAATCCTAATGAGCCGGACGGAGAATACCAGCAGGCTTTAGGCATTCTTTATCCTGTGGCTTATACTCTGAAAATGAGCCACAAAACAGATTACCGTATCGATGGTTTCTTTGAATACGTTGTACCGCCACTTGAAGGTCTATGGTGGACTGACAATGCCGTCACAGATGATTTCACAGATAAGTCAGCTTTCCGATGGATTGCAATGATACGTGTTCCCGATTTTGTGGAGGATGATGATGTGGAATGGGCAAAAAGAGAGGTGTACCGTAAAAAAGGACTTGATTGCTCCTCTCTTTACCATATGAGTTTTGAAGAAGGTCTATGCTCTCAAATTATGCATATTGGGTCGTATGACACAGAGACGGTGTCTCTTGACGCTATTGACAGATTTATTGAATCAAACGGTTACACAAAGGATATTACAGCGAGTCGCCGACATCACGAGATATATCTTTCTGATCCGAGGAAATGCAGTCCCGAAAAGATGAAAACCGTCCTTAGAATCCCTATTGCAAAACGCAAATGAGCCTCACATTACGACCATATAAGCCTTCGGATGCCGCTGCGATTACATCGTGGTTTAAAAGCGAGTATCTTATGCGCCAATGGTGCGCCGACAGATATGAGCGTTATCCTGTCATGCCCGAAGATATGAACACTTATCACGAGAGGAATATTGACGGTCAACACTCACGCGCCCTGACAATGACTGATGGCGATGATATTGTCGGATACATCACCTTGCGCACTCCGGCAGACAAGTCTACGGAGCAACGATTGGGATTCGTTATTGTCGATGATTCAAAACGTGGTCGCGGCTTAGGCAAAGCTCTTGTTACAAAGGCAGTCAAATATGCTTTTGAAACGCTTGGAGCTACAAAAGTATCGCTCGGTGTCTTTGAAAATAATCCGTCCGCCATTCATTGCTATAAAGCGTCTGGATTCCATAGTGTTTTAAGGCATGATACCGAGAGCTATGAATGTCTGGGCGAAACATGGAATTGCATCGAAATGGAACAGCATAAAGAGCTATGAAAGCAATCGGAATATTATAAAATGAAAACCACAAAACTTGATTATCAGAATGGCAATATAGGGAAGTTATTTCGCTCGCTGTTCTTCCCCACACTGATAGGGATGCTAAGTAACTCTGTATTCCTTATCACCGACGGGATATTTGTTGGACAAGGTATTGGCCCGTTAGGACTTGCCGCAGTCAATATGGTTGCTCCAATGTTCATTCTGATTTGCGGTATCACCCTGATGTTCGGCATCGGCAGTTCTGTCGGGGCATCTATTTGTCTTGCCAGCAAACAACATCTCTCTGCTAAGAAAATAGTATTTCAGTGTTTTTTAAGTGGAGAATTACTGATATTGTTTCTTGCAACTATATTTATCAGTGATCCTAAAGGAATTGTCAACATACTTGGAGCAGATGATTCTATACGGAAGCTGTCTTCGGCATATCTGTTCTGGTTATTTACGGCTATGATTTGTATGTTACCTCAAATCGGAGGCATGATGGTAATGCGACTTGACGGTTCTCCAAAATATGCCATGTTCTGCCAACTCATACCTGCTATTCTGAATATTGCTTTGGACTATTATCTTATATTTCAGTTGAAACTTGAAACTACCGGTGCGGCGTTGGCAACTTCTATAAGTGGCATTGTCGGCGCTTTAATGGTGTTTCTTTATTTCTGTAAATGGTCTGTTAACTTCAGATTTACGAAAATTGCAGATGCATTTGAAGGAATATTGACTAATACTCGATATGCTGTAAAAATTGGGTTCTCCGCATTCTTTACCGAGGCGACAACTTGCGTAATGATGCTTACCGGCAATTATATGTTTATGCGGCTCATTGGCATCGAAGGAGTATCGGCATATTCAATTGTATGTTATCTTTTCCCGGTTTTCTTCTCTTTTGCAAATTCAATAATTCAGTCAGAACAGCCGATAATCAGCTTTAATTATGGCAATCAAGCATACGGCAGGATTGCCGCAACATTTCAACAAGCTATTGGCACCGCATTTTTATCAGGTATTGGACTATCATTGTGCTGTTTGCTGTTTAACAGACCAATAGCTGAAATATTTTTGGGAAATGGCATGGAATATGGATTGGCTGAGGCCGGCATACCATTATTTGCAATTTGCCCGATTTTCTTCATCTCTAATATGGCTGTGATTGGTTACTATCAGAGTATTGAGAAGGCATGGATAGCTTCACTTATCTCCCTATTACGAGGTCTTGTGGTATTAGTACCTTCTTTTATTATCCTGCCCTCTCTGATTGGTATTGCAGGATTATGGCTGGCAATTCCAATGTCAGAGTTCATAACACTAACTGTCGCGGGAGGAATATTCCTTTTCAGACATAGGGTTGACATATTAGAGAAATCGCTGACACGATGAATTAACAGCTATAGACCAGAATAAAATTTATCCGCGTTCCAATGATAATCGGACAGTGTACCTGAAATCGGTTGTCACGCGCCCTACAATCGAGGTAGGCGACTTAACTATCTACAATGATTTTGTAATTCGTTTAGAGAGACATACCACCTCGTCCTCTCTCCATCTTCCAATCATACCGACCTTCCGCGACATCGCCAACCTCATTGAGTGTGTGGCGATGTTTGATTTCATCAAAGGGCTGTCGGTGTTCCGCGTAGTCACAGAGCCATATGCCGACCGCTTTCTGCTGCTCGGTGGTCTCTCCATAGCTTTGCATTACACTCTTGATGTCAGCGGCTTCGGAGGGAGAGAAGATTGACTTGTGCCGTTCCGTGGCGAAATGGATAATCGCTTCAATAGCTCGCCGAAACACCTCGCTTGCCTTGTAGAGAATGTCGGCGATGATATTCAGAATATCCCGGCTCGATTTCAGCGCACCTTGCAACTGTCCTATGGTCTTGTCCTTCTCCGCCGTTGCCCGGCTCACCTCCATGCTGATGCGGTGCTGTTCACTGGTCTTCTGCTCCCGAAGCTGCCGCAGAGCCGTGTCCCTCTCGGATTCATAAGTGTCAGCGATTGCCATGGCACTGTCGCGCTCCAGTTCGACCGTCCGCTTCGCCTCGGTCAGCTCCTTAGTCTGTTTCGCCACCTCTTTCCTGACGGCATCGGGGAAAGACTCTTTGATATGCTCGTTCTCGGCTTTCAGCTTCGCGTTCTCCTGCTCGATGGCTGCGTACTTGCCCTTGCCGAAAAGGTTGGCGATGCCGGACTTTATGCTGTCCGTGTTCTCACGGTCAACCTCTCTCGCACGTTCTTCCTTTTCGGCGATTTCGCTGTCAAGTTCCTCGCTGCGCCGCTGCTTCTCCTCGTTCCCAATCTGGAGTTTTTCATGTTCGGATTTGGCATTATCCGTTTCCCGGATCGCGGCATCCCTGTCGGCTTCGGCTGCTTCCTTTTCCGCCTTTACCTGTTCCGCTTCCTGTTTCTGCTTGGCGATGATGAAGTCGGCACGTTCAAGATGCTCCTTTCCCGTCTGCTCCTTTGAGGTGCCCCTCTCCATTTCAAGACACTCAGCCAAAAGCGTCTGCATGTCGCTCATGGCTTTATCGTCCAGCTTGCAGGATTTCCCGGTGTCGTGGTTCATCCAGTCCCATACGATATGGGCGTGAAGATTGGGCTTCCATGTGGCTGCATCATTCGGAACACTGTAATGCCCCTCGTCACGGTGGATGAAGATTTGCAGTGTTGTGATTCCCCACTTCTTCTTACACTCCTCACAGAAACGACGCAACTGCTCCATTGTGGTATCATCCTTGATTACCACGACACCCTCCTTGAGCGGAGTGCTGCCGCGCACGACGGTCACCTTCCCGGTCTTCTTGTTCACACGCTCACGGTCTTTGGTCTGCATCGCCCGACCTGTCTTTTCCTTTACCATAGCGGCTATCTGATTGTAGCGTTCCGACAGCGATGTGCCGCCGAAATCAGGTGCTACCCATGCCTCGTTTGCCGCCAAGAGGTCGGTTCGGACATAGAACTTTTCCTTGCCGATATGGGCGAGGTATTCCGCTGTCCGCCTGTTGTGCGCCTCGCTGCTTCCGATGTTGCAGGGCTTGATGTTGATTGATGTCTTCTGTGCCATAGGCATGATGATGTTTACAGATTTACCATAGGGAAAGGGTTATTAGGGCGGAGCCTTAATCGGAGGGTGCAGGGAGAGGGTCACTTCCTGCTCGGGGTTCCCAGGGGGCGAGACCACTGGGCGGAGTTTCCAAAGAGAGGGTCACTCTTTGGTCAGGGGTGTTGGGGGCAGACAGCCATCCGACCGGGTTCTTAGGGCAGAGCCATAAGTGGGACGGGGCAAAGCCCAGCCCCTCGGGAGAGCCCACAACTTCGGGAGCGCAGCGGAGAAGTTATAGTGGGCTATATCTGGGCAAGCCCAGTCAGTCACCCCACGACAACGGAGTACCGCTCAAAACCGCGCCCTGCGCTTCCCGACCTGCCGAGCCTATGCCGGAGTAGCCTCGCCGCCATCCGTACCGTCCTGCGCCTCGCTGTGGCTTCCTGCGCCGTTGCCGCCGGATGCCATGTCGCCACTCTCTGTGATATGCCGATTTGCGGCTGTGTCCGCCATGAACATAGCGGAGGGCGGATTATGGCAGTCGCCGTCATGCATATCGGCTGACGGATTGGAACTGCCTGACAAAAGAAGGGAAGAAGGAAGGGATGCCGCGCCTGTCGTCAGGCTGTCCGTTTCCTTCCCTCTTGTGTGGCAGTCAACGGCTGCGCCTCCCGGTTCATCCCCTGACGGCAGACTGTCGGAAACAGGTGTCCGCACATCGCCCGTCTGTCCTTTGGTGGTCGCCGTAGGTCTGACATAATGGGGATTGGTTATGAGGACACCCCCGACATACCAGCCCGTGAGAAAATGCAGGGAATGGACGGAAGTGCGGTTGTTGGTTCGGGTGGTCAGCATACCTAACCAGTTAAAGTTGTCGATTAGTTTGCCGATGGTCTTGCGGTTGCAGCCCAAAAACTCTGCCAGTTCCACATCGGAAGCTGCTGCCTGTCCCACCTCCAAAACAATCTCAACGCCTTTGATTTTATAAGCGGTTCTTTCCCGTACCGCACCGGTCATCAGCCGATACAGGCACTTTTGCCTGAAAGCGGAAAATTTGCCTTCCAAAAGAAAATCCCACTGCCCGGCTGAAAGAATGGTGCAGTAGTGTATGGTCTGTTTCTCTTTGTACATAGTCTATGATATTATGGTGTTACAACGGTCATCTATCTGCCCAAACCATATCCACGTTCAGGCATATAATACTCCCTGTCTGCCGCTATGCGGTTCAGCACGTCCTGCAGGCGGTCGAGCTGTTCACTGTCAAGCACACGGATGGCGTTTATCGTTATCCGCTGTGTCGCTATCCTGCGGTGTTCGATGTTCGTTTCGTTCATTGCTCCGTCACCGTCCGCATGGACGGAACGGAGGTAGGCATTGACCGCTTCCGTCTGTTCTTTGCTTGGGTATGATGCTGCCCATCTGTCTTGGATGTAGTCTATCATCCGGCTGACCGCTTCGGCTAAAACAGGGTTCTGCCTTTGCAGCATGGTTACAAGTGTCTCTTTTTCCATAGTACACTCATTTGCTATTCAACTCACGGAAACGGTTTGCCGCCTCGGTTCTGATTTCTTCCTCCGACATCACTTTGACACCACGCACCCAATCAAGCAGGGCTTTCTTCTCGAAGAAAATCAGTTTCCCGGCTGGCTTGAAATACGGCAACTGGTTCAGGTGCGTCATTTTGTAAAGGGTACTTTTGGCAACGCCGAGGAAGTCGGCGGCTTCTTCAAGGTTCAGGACTTCCTTTGCTGCATAGCAGATGTTCTCCAGCTTGTCGATTCTCTCCTGAAGGGTGGCAATTTTGCGCTCATGTTCAAGATTCATCTTGGATTGTTTGTTCTCTGTCATCGTCTTCTATTTTATGGTTTTACTTGTTGATTCGATACGCAAATGTATATCGTTTGATTTGAAAAAATGCGATTTTAGTTATCTTGAAATAGTTGATTTATAGATGTTTAATTCTTTCATCTGACGGGATTTTCCTCCGTTTGCCAGAAGATTATCTGTCGGTCTGCCAGATACTTTTCCGGCGGTTGGCTCGGCTAACTTTCGGTGTTTAAGGGAGCACGGGTTTCGCTTTCCGGCAAAACTTCTGGCAGAATGTCCGTACAACGCGCCACATTTTCTCCTGACGTGGCTGTCAGAAGCCACGAAACAGATTTTAACACGGCTTTTTGATGCCAGCCCGTTCAATCGGGGCAAAAATCGGTTTGTGTTATCCACCGTGGTACAGGAAAATAAAAAATGTGCTATAGATGTGAACTTTATGCGTTTTGATTCGTTTTTGACGGGACAAATTCGTACCTTTGCACCTGAGTAACAGATATTCAGATACGGATATTCGGAGCAAGGCGTTCTTGATTTTATTTTCCTGTGGTTTTGTCCCGTTTTTGTCCCGTCGGGGATTTGTCTCACGGAACAAAATTTTGTAAGTGATTGGATGATAAGCGTTTGGATAGCCAAAAAGAGGCAGGTTTTCGCTAACCACCAGTAACCACCAAAACGGGCCTTGTGAACCTGTGAAGGTGGCATCCGTCAGGAACTCGTTGGTCTGAAAAATCACATCATCAATCTCTTCTTCAAGCAGATTGATGCCGAAATCTGAAAGTATATCTCCGCTTGCCATCTATTTTTCCATTAAATTTTATCTGTTCACACTCTCGTTCTCATTTCCGTCTTCGTTCCCGTCATCATTCTGCGACCCTCGCACTGCTGACCGGGATTCGTTCCAGCGGCTCATGGCATTGCTGATAATGCTTCTTTTGTCTATCGGGCGGTTCTCCGTTGCCGAAAGGAGATTCTTCGTGGCATTGCGGTTGCTCAACTGGACGAGATATTTCACCAGTACATCGTTTTGCCGGGAGACATCGGCATAGATTTGTAGATACTCTTTCTTACGCTGCGCATTGGGCATATAGGCATCCCTTGTTGCCTTGATTGCGCATTGATAGACACGGTAATAGTCGTTCCACCGTTCTTTTTCTTTTGGCGAGCCGCCTGTCATCATTATGCGGTCAATGTTCTTCTGAAACTGCCGCATCTGGGATTCTATCTTGTCCTTTTCCGCAAGCCAGGCCAGATCCACTTGTCGGTCTGCCACATTCAAGGCTTCAATCTTGGCTCTGCTTGTGAGTGCGGAATCTATAGCTTCCGCTTCATCTACCTGCTGATAGGAAGCCACGCCTGCCGCCGTGCGGAATGTGAGTTTGTTCTTGACAGCTGCCGTTTTCTTGTACTTGTTGTGCAGCAACGTGTAATAAAGTTCCGGTTTGAGCGCACCGGCTCCGGTTTCTTCCACCGTGATTTGGTTCATCTTGGGCGAATCGTGATTGTAGGTGACATATTGGGCGTTTGCCGCAATGGTTGCCACGAACAGCATCGTTGTAAAAATCCATTTCATAATTTCTCTATTTTTAGTTATCAATAATCCAGTTTACCTGATTGTCTCCACCGTCCGAAAGCATCGTCAATAAGTTCCCGTTTGGTTTTGGTACGATAGACTTTCTCTTTCCAATAGCCGATACGAACCTGTATGTACCGCCAAGTCTCGAAATAGGCACGGTTCAAATGCTTCTCGATATTGTCAAGAGAACAGTTGATGCTGTTCAGCACCATCAGCAAGTCCGAAGTGGAACAAGCCGCCGCACCTGTGGCGTACAGAACCAAATCACTCACGGATTTATATAGGTATTCTCCTTCCTGGGCTATCATCCGTATGGCTCCGGCATTGATGGATAATATCAGAGTGTCTGCCAACTCTATGTGTTTCCGCTTGATGACCTTCTCATTGAAATCTTCAAGCATCGCCTTGTAGTCGGATATTCTTTCGCTGACCCCTTTGTAGGTGGAATGTACATTCAATGCCGTGCGCAGGGACTGGTACATCACGTCAATCACATCGAAAGCTCTGGTGTACTTGTCCAGATCCACGTTCAACTCCTTATAACCCACCGTTTCCTTACGGCTGTATTCATGCAGGAGTTTGTTGCTGTGTTCCAATGTGGAGCGAGCCAGCAAGAGGCTTCGCTGTTGCTTGTGGTCATTGATATAGGCTTCAACCGTCCCCACATCAAAACTCCATTGCGCATTTGCGGACAGGGGTGCCAGCAGCATTATCAACAATCCGAGTATATATGTCCTGCCTCTTTTCATCGCTTGCCCTCCTCAATCTTTCTGTTTCGTGCGTTTTCCATCCAACGGTCGTGACATTCCTCCACAAGGGAAAGTCTGCGCCCCTGATCATCGTCAACGGGTGGCAGAACATCTTTCAGCACGTCAATGATACTGCGCCTGTAGTGCATCATCTTTTCCAATGATACCAAGTCGGCGTAAATCTTCGTGAGCCGGGAATCCACTTCACGGGCTATCTCCAGCCGGTCGCTTGACCAAAGCAGGTGATACATATCGTTTGTTTTCGTGTCCTCCTGCGGTGCAGTACGGGCATATTCAGTCGTTATCTTGCACTTCGGATATTCTTTCGCGATTTCCGCTATGCGGTCATTGACCAGTTTTGTCTTTTCCTTGTCGCTCATATCGGGGTCAAGCGTAATCACTTCCACCACATGGGTATCGGAATACTCCGTTGTCAAGTCCCAGGAGATTTGCAGGATAGCCCTGTGTATCTTGATGCCAAGGAAGTATTTGGGCTTTCGGGCGATTTTCAGTGTCGCCTTGAATGTGATGATGCCGTTGATATTCGGGATTGTGCCTTTTCGGACATAGGTGTAGCCGTTCCAGGAACCGTTGTCCTGCCAGGTGATATTGTAAGCCGTCTTGCAGTCTTGCATGATAGCCGGTATCCGGTAATAGTCATCGGTCTGAACATCGTTGTCGCTTTGGGCTTCTTCTTTTGCTTGTGCGATTTCCTCTTGCTTCTGCTGCCAGGCGGCAAGTTCAGGTTTCAACCTGTCTATCTCAGCTTTGTTCTCATTGTATTTCTGACGGAGAGGAGCGGCATCCTCCACACTGGCATTGGCAATCTGTTTGATAAGCGATTCGTTTTCCGTTTCCAATGCGGATATTTGTGACTGGAGCGCGTAAACCTTGTTGTCCGCTTCCCGCTGCATGGCATCGAGTTCAGACAAATCCAGTTCCTCGCTTTCAGCTGTAGTCTTCATCGCGCACTCTTTGGAATGTGCGTTGAGCGTACTTCCGCATTTCCGGCACTTGTACTGGGTTGTTCCCTGCCCAAGTGTCGCACCGTCCGAACAGGTGACACTGATTGTTACCGTCTCGCATCCTTTCAGTTTCTCTTCATTGGTTGCCTGGTAATAGTTCCGGCTGTCGGAAGCGATATAATAGACATAGCCGTCTTCGTTGTCGTTAAACTCAGACAGATGTGCATTAAGTTGTGCCTTGAATGTGTTCAAATCCATCGAATAGGAATCGAACACGTCTTCATAGACTATTTCCTCGTTGTTCCAGCTTTTCGTGACGTGGATTTCGTAGGCGTATGCCTTCTTGGTTTGCTTCTTCCCTTTTTTAATGATATAACTGTTCTGATAATAATTGATAGTGTAACTGAACCCGTCATTGGCGTTGTTAAGCTGCTGCACTCTGTTCCTTGACCATCCGGCGTAGCGTTCCGAATTGGAAAGAGCCTGTTCCTTTTGCGATGCGTTGGGATAGAAGTTCGGATCGCTTGTCTTGAAGCGGGTCCATTCACCACCTTCAAGGATGCTCTTGTCATCTGTCGGGGGATAATAGTCGCAGAGAGAGACACTGCCACGGTCACGCCTCGCGATGTACCATCGCTGGGTGTAGTAATTCCCGGCTGTTTCGTCCAGATAATCGGTAATCCACGAAGTGAGGTTGTAGTTGCTGAACTTGAACAATCCTGCCACATTTTCTTCACCACCCACGATGCCCAGTATGGTCTGTCCGGCATTGTTCTCCAGTTGCTCGAAAAGTCCGTTGTAATGCTCGTAGATGTCAATGACCTTGCTGACTTTCCCGTTCATCAGCTCGTGAAACGAGTTCTGTTGTAGCAAGGCGTTCCCGATATTGGTGATTCCCGAAGTGGCAAGACCGGCTCCCATCCGGTAAAGTTTGTCCAAATCGGCTTTCAGGTTTTCCTTGGTGAAGTTGCCCGGCACTTTGGATATGTCATCAAAGAGCCGTTGCCAGTCCACGTTGCCAATCTCGGAGAGTTTTAAGATGGAGGCGATTTCTTCATTGATTTCCAGAAAGGCGATATCGGAGAAAGACAGAGTGCTGTTGGTGACAACGCTCTCGAACTGCATACAGAGGGATTTGGTGTCATCGCACACTTTCATCAGATAACTGCACCAATGGAGTGCGGTCTGTGGAGAACGGAGCATCAGTTTGGCGACAATCCATGTCTTCGGGATAATCTTGTGCGCCACCAAGTGATAAATCCTGCGGTAGTAGTAATTTTCGGTGGCACTGCTCCAGATGCCCAAATCAGTGAGTGCCTTCCTTTCCAGGAACTTGCTGGCAAATATTCCGGCAGTGGCCACTTCCGAAGCCTTGTAGTGTTTCAGTATATTCTGCACCTGCTCGTCATAATACGCTTCTGCAACGGTTCCAGTACCGTAGGCGGCAACCATAGCGGCAACGGTTTTCGCATCGAAGTTCACGCTGTAATACTGGGCATGAACTTGTTGGGCGAAAATCGTGGCTATTGTCATTATTATGAGAGCGAATCGTTTCATTGTTGTTTTGTCTTTGGTTGATGAAGATTCAATACCTTCCCGGCAGCATTCACTTTTTGAGCAAACGGCAGGGACTTGCTTATTCCGGAAGCATCCCAGTCAGCGCAATAACGCTCGATGGCTTCCTTGTGGCTGCATTGCAGTTCAGCCTTGTAGAGTTTCAAGGCTTCTTTCTCGGCCCGTTCTGTGGTATAGGTCATGTAACACTCATGCGGTTCCTCCACACCATACACACCGCTGGTAGTGCCACGGCGGATAAAGACCTCACGAAAGAACGAACGCCCCTCTTTATTCTCCAGTCGGTTGATGGTAAAGATTTTCTTGCAGTCCACGTCTGTCAGACCGAGAATAGCCTTGATTGTATCAAAGCGTTCACGGAACTTGCTTTGGTCAAGCAACATTACCACATCGGAGTTGTTGATGATGGCCTCCTTGACAATCTCAGACCCGATGATGTCCTGAATCTCCTGTGTGACCACGCCCACTGAAGCCCAGAACTTTCGGGCGGTTTTATACATGAATTTGATGTATTCTGCCATAAGAGGGCTGGCTATGGCTTTCCATGCCTCCTCAATGACCAGGACTTTGCGGTTCTTCTTGATACGCATCTTTTGCAGGAACACGTCCATGATGATGAGTGTCACCAAGGGGAACAGGAGCGGGTCATCTTTTATGGAATCGATTTCAAAGACAATGAAGGTCTCGTCAAACAGCGAACTGTCCATGTTCTCGTTCAGCGTCTTGTCATGGTTGCCACCTCGATAGAAGTCTTTCATCATATACCGGTAGGTGGAAATGTCTATCCCGGTTATACTGTTTTCATTGCAGATATCGGGAATGCGTTGTACGGAGAACTCATAGAATGTGTTGAATGACAGTGATTCCACTTTCAGTTCCTTTCTCCTGCGTTCTATCTCGTCTATGACAGTTTCTATCCGTGCGTTCAGTTCCGTTTCATTTTCAGCGCGGTTGCCGCTTTTGTTTCGCTCGTCAATCAAAAGGCTTTTGCGCAAGTCCTCCCGTTGGGGTGGAGTGAAACCATCGAAACCGTTGAAGTAGGTATCGTAATATTCGGTGATGACCTGCTCGATCAGCCTGTCTTCCGTTTTGGTGACCGTCCCTTGGCTGCCTTTCCAAATCAGCAGCACGAGATTTTTCAGGAAACCTGTCTTTTCCACGTTCAATTCCTGCCTGTTGATGCGGAAAGGATTCATCGTAATCGGGCATTCTTCCGTGTAGGAGATATATTTTCCACCCAAATACTCGCACAATCCCTCGTATGAGTTACCGGTATCTACCATTACCACGTCCGTCCCTTGCTCGTGAAGCTGGCGCACGACCGAGTTCATGTGGAACGACTTGCCGCTGCCACTTGGACCCAAACAGAAAAAATTGCTGTTGTCGGTCAATTTCTCCGCGCCCTCTTTTCCTGTGATGTCGATAGCCACAGGCACGCCTTGCCTGTCCGTGTAATATATCTTCAAAGGAGTTTTCTCGCTATGCAGGATGCGTTCCTTGTACATCAGACAGGCTGCCGCATCACCCAAGGTAAGGAAACGGTCATAGTCGGGATTCATACCGTAACAGTTGCCCGGAAAGGAATTGACGAACAGCTCCAACTGGTTGTAGGCTCTTTTGGAAATATGGATGCCCATCCTTGAAAACTGGTTTTCCAGATGGTTGGTGCATTTGTGGAGGTCGGTGTCCGCGGACATGGCTACTACAAGATTGTAGTGCGTATAGACCAGTTGCTTGCTTTCCCTTGCCACCACCTCCTGCACACGCTTGATGTCTTCTACCGCCATTTGATTACCGGGATTGGGCATACTCGCATGGCGGTTCTTCTTTTTGTCAAGCAAGGCCAGTTCTCTCTTTTGGTTGGGAATGAATATCATCTGGTTATACACCACCGCTTCGGTATTGGGAATGCCGGACACAACCGACACCAGATCCATCGGCATACTGCTGTTGTTGACTTCCACGTTGGTGTAGGGACGGATGACAGACGGCAGGCTCACGTTATCCACATCCACAAGGCTATACACCTTGCACCGTTTGTCTCCCATGGAGATACATTCGTCATCCACCTTGAAGTTAGTCATCGAGACTACCTTGTCACGGAAGTTCATGGCGAAATAACGGTCAACATATTCATTGACTTCCTGCCTGTTCAGGAATCTCACCTGTACGCCGGCATCACGCAGCTGGTCGTGAACCTTGCGTATCTTTACAAGGAAGTCTCGCCACTTCTTGCCGTCAAAAGAAAACAGACGGCTTTTCTTGACTTCCTGTGTGATAGTCAGGTAACATTCGCTGTCGGTATAAGGTCTGCCGTTGAAGTAACGGAAATAGGATGTGGAGAGAAATTCACGGTTCTCGTCACTCTCTTCCGTGAACTTTTTCCGGATAAAAATATCCTGCTTGTGTATGGCATAGCCTTCTCCCAAAGTCTGGGCAATGGCGGTGAAAAGTTGCGTGAACTCATAGTAAGAGTCGATATTGGCGCAATATTTCTGTACCGGGTTCTCCAGTTTCAGCACGGCGGAATATTCTCCAGTCTTGGTATATATCACACCAATCCCGTTCGCTTCTTCCACGGAGAAATAGATGTCCTGAAAGATGCGTTTCCGCTTGCCGCCAGTTCCAAAGGCATAGACCGACACGGCCATGCCCACGCAAAGGGCAATGAAGACTATGAAAACATATATAATCATTCGGCTGTTTACAATTAAGGGCAGGCTGACCTATTGAAAGGTCAAGCCCACCCACGTTCAACATTCAATATATCCATTCATGGTCAAATGGTTTTCTGTTACATTTTCTTTGAGTAGGCATAGATGAACACCCCACGTTCCTGCCGTTTGCTGTGCAGTCCCTTGCGCTGCTTGAACAGAATCAGTCCCACACCGCTTGTCACGGTGACGGACAGAACAATCAGGGCAAGGACGAATCCTGCCACACAGTAGGCTATGATGAAGCCGACAATGGCGATGCCTATCGTGGCTGCCGCCCAATAGATGTAGCGACCCTGAATACCCATAAATTCAAGGGGACGTTGCAGCCCCTTGAACAATGGATAATCCGGATAGTGTTCCTCTTTCCCGTTCATGATACCTGCGGTTTAGGAGAGTCCGAAGAACAGAGGAAGTGCCTGGGCTGCCGCGATAAGGAAGATGCAGGCTCCGACCACCATCATGATCTTCTTCTTGACATCCTGCTCCTCGTTGTTCATCGCGATATATACCGAGATCGCACCCACTACGGCTACCACACCGGCAATGGCGTAACAGAGTTTCACCACGATAGGAACATACTTGGCGATTTCCTCGCTCACTTGGGTCAGTGCCGCTGTTCCGGCCGAGTAGTCTCCTGCGGTAGTCTGTGCCATCAAAGCGGTCACACCGCACACCATCATCAGGCAGGTCATCTGCGTTTTCTTTGAAGTCGCGATTTTCTTTGCGAATCGTTTTACTTTTTCAAACATGCTTGTCTTGTTTTAATTGAACTTTATTGATTGTTTTACACTCGTGATTTTCTAAATTCGATAGCCGAAAAATGCCGGAAAGACTATTGTCGCACCGATGATGAAAAGGCAGGCTCCGACCAGCGTGAGTATATGCTTGGTGATTCCGTCCTCGCCCGTGTTCATCTTGATGTATATCTGGAATGCGGCTATGACCGCAAAACCTCCTGCAACCGCGTAAATGATGTACTGGACATAGAGCATCATCGTCACCACATAGTCGTGCATGGAAGCCAGCGCGTCCGCTCCCCACGAGTAGTTCACGCCGCCGCTTTTAGCGAAGACGGAACAAGGGAGCAGCGTACACAGTGCGCTTAGTATTCTTTTGCCATTGTGTCGGGTCATAGTTCATCAATTACGTTCTTGGTGGTTACACCTCCGTCCG
>OGPK01000128.1_pt1 | contig 91099 bp, 72 predicted proteins | sample 1552921 | NCBI WGS metagenome assembly OGPK01 (sample SAMEA2580264, study PRJEB22360) | human gut metagenome | biome: human gut; feature: human-associated habitat; material: faeces | place: Denmark | collected 2008/2010 | reverse complement strand
CAGCCGGCATTATCGCTGCTCAGTCGATCGGCGAGCCGGGCACGCAGCTTACGATGCGTACGTTCCATACGGGCGGCGTTGCAGGTGAAGACATCACGCACGGCCTTCCTCGTGTTACAGAGCTCTTTGAAGCACGTAAGCCTAAGGGTCAGGCGACACTTGCAGAGATCGCAGGTACGCTGCAGATTTCTGGCGACAAGAATAACAAGATCCTTACTATCCATGATCAGGAAGGCAATATTCGCGAATATGTCATCTCCGCACGTGCTCAGATGTTGCCAGGTGTTGAAGATGGTTGCGAGGTTGAGGTGGGACAACAGCTCACCAAGGGCTCTATCAACCCACATGATCTTTTGCGTCTCACTGATCCAAACACTACGCTGCGCTATATTGTCAGCCAAGTCCAGGACGTCTATGTTTCTCAGGGTGTAGACATCAACGATAAGCATATCGAGGTAATCGCACGTCAGATGCTGCGTAAGGTTGCTGTTGTAGACCCAGGCGATTCTGATTATCTGCCAGGACGTCAGGTGAATCGCTTCGAGTTTGAAAAGGTCGTGAATGATCTGATCCTCGAAGGCAAGAACCCACCTGTGGGTCAGCCACTGCTGCTTGGTATCACCAAGGCATCACTTGCTACAGATTCGTTCCTCTCGGCTGCATCGTTCCAGGAAACCACCAAGGTTCTCACCGATGCTGCGATCGAGGGCAAGATTGATACGCTGCAAGGCTTGAAGGAAAACGTTATCATCGGTAAGCCGATCCCGGCTGGTACCGGTCTTAAGCGCTACAAGGATGTTGACATCACTTATAAGGGCGTTCCGGTCACTGCGCATGAATCTGATCGTTTGCCAGATTCTGCTCCGCAAGCGTTGCGCGATATCGAAGAGTTGTTGCCTCAGCCACAAGATTGGTCTCTTGATGGTGCTGATTACATGGGCGGCTCCGATTATGCAAGTTACTTCGCTTCCATCACCGCTGGTTATCGCGCGAAGAACCTCACCGACGAAGAGGCTCGTCTCTATATCTATGACGACCTGGGGGTCTCTCAGCGTTGGGCGAACAAGTTCTCTGAAGCAGGTATCGAGACTGTGGCTGATTTGGTCGGTCATACAGAAGATGAGCTTTTGCGCATCGAGGGTATCGGTACTAAGGCGATCGAAGAGCTGAAAGCTGGTCTTGAGAATCATAATCTCTCGAAGGTCATCGAAGATGATTTCTCAGCTTCAGCTGATGATATGAGCCAGTTGCTCGACATGGTCTTTTCACCTGACGATACGGTGCTGATCGGTGGCGATAAACCTGCAACCTTCAGTACTGACGGTGAAGACATGCTGGGCGAGGCACTGCCCCCGCGCTCTTATCAGCGTAACCTTGACGAATTGGACGAACTGCTCAATTCTGTCTCCGATATGGGATTTGGTGTCATCGATCCTGATATGTTGGGTGGCGATGCTCAGACAGGCTCTGCTGACGGAGCTTCCGAGGAATAACGCACTCAAGCGTTCAGGCCAGATCAAAACACGCGTCTCGCATTCACGGGGCGCGTGTTTCGTTTAGAAAGGCATTTTATGAGCTCTCTGCTCTTCAATGACATCACGGTTTTGACTGAGGGAGGCAAGACCGTCCCGCATGCTTATGTTGCGGTAGGAGACGATACGATCACACACTTTCAGCTTGAGCGACCTGAAGGCGTGTTCGATCGTGTTTACGATGGACGTGGTAAGTTGCTTATGCCAGCACTCTACAATGCGCATGCCCATGTGCCTATGACGCTTTTACGCGGACGTGGAGGCAACCTAGCGCTCGATCGCTGGTTAAACGAAGCGATATTTCCGTTTGAGGACCATATCACCGAAAACGATGCCTACCATGGCACGTTGCTCGGTATTGCGGAGATGCTGCGTTTTGGCGTGGTCTCGTTTACGGACATGTATTTCTGCACCGATGCGCGTGCGCAGGCGGTGTTGGAGAGCGGCATCAAGTGTAATCTTTCAGATTGCGTAGTGAGCATGGAGCCTGGTGTAACCTACTACGATCTGCCGCTGTGCGCTCAAAACGAGCAGTGGGTCAAAGACTACCATGGAGCAGGCAATGGGCGCTTGCTCATGGATATGAGCTTACATGCTGAATACACATCTACACCCGAGATGGTTCGAAGTCTTGCTCAAGCAGCAAAGGATGCGGGGCTGCGCATGCAAGTTCACGTGAGCGAAACACAAAAGGAAGTTGCCGAATGTTTTGAGCGTCATGGTAAGACACCACCAGCATATCTTGCTGAACTTGGGCTTTTCGACGTACCTACTACGGCTGATCATTGCGTATGGTTGACTGAAGACGATCGTCGTATCTTGGCTGATAAGGGCGTGTTCGTAGCATGCTGCCCTGCCTCGAACGCGAAGCTGGGGAGTGGCATTGCGAATATTAATGCAATGAAAGATGCAGGTATCGTGCTCTGTGTGGGCACTGACGGTGTGGCCAGTAACAACAACCACAATATGTTCAAGGATCTCTATCTGCTTGCGCTCATGCAACGTGCAGGCGATGCCGATCCTATTTCACTTGCTGCAGAAGACTACATCACTATTGCAACGCGCAATGGTGCTCTCTCACAGGGACGCGAAAACTGTGGCGTAATTACCGCGGGATCGAAAGCTGACCTGGTTGTACTTGATATTGATACACCATGGATGCAGCCTGTCCATACTATGGCAGAGAATGTGGTATATTCCGCTGAGGGCTCCGATGTTATTTTGACCATGGTTGATGGTAAGATTCTCTATGAAAATGGTGAATACCTTACGATCGATATCGAAAAAGAGATCGCTCAGACATGTGCTGCACGCGATGCGATCTTGTCACGTATGAATTGATCATCCGCTTCGAAGGGCGCAGAAAATGGAAAAGATTTACCTCACTAAAGGACAGGAACCTGAAAGTCAAATGGGTGCTGCGCTCGAGTCTCTTGCGCATACGATTCACGAACGTCATTTAGCAGCCGATCCGCAAAGCTATACGTATCGATTGCTTTCGGGCAATCTTGATGATCTACTGAAAAAGCTTGTTGAAGAGGCGCATGAAACTACGCTTGCGGCAAAGGATCTTTCAGCTAAGGATGCAGATCCTAGAGAGGTTGATCATCTGCGATACGAGGCGGGAGATGTAGTCTATCATCTGCTCGTATTGCTTGAGCGTTGCGGTATCGACCTTGACGAATTCGCCGCAGAGATGAATACGCGCATGACTGATGATGAGATCGCCTTGCGAACAGGCGTGGTCATGTTAAAGCCTGATTTTGTCAATCGAGGTTCGAATCACTAATCGCCTTTAGAGGCTCATAATGGACAGATAGGATCGTTATGCGATCTTTCGATGCGGCGCAACCGTATCGTTTTTGAAAGGAAAGCGACTTTGACAGTACTTTTCGGAACTGATGGAGTGCGCGGTGTTGCAAACACCGAGCTTACTTGCGATATGGCCTACAAGCTTGGTCAGGCAGCTGTGAGATTTCTTGGCAAGACCATCGTGGTAGGTAAAGACACACGTCTTTCGGGTGATATGTTGGGCTCAGCGTTGAATGCTGGCATCATGAGCATGGGAGGTATGGTGCTCGATGCAGGCATCATTCCAACACCTGGCGTTGCTTTTCTTGTACGCGAACTGCACGGTGACGGAGGTATCGTTATCTCCGCTTCTCATAATCCACCAGAGTACAACGGAATCAAGTTCTTCGATTCTCAGGGCTTCAAGCTCACCGAGAATGCTGAAGAGGAAGTTGAGAAGTACGTACTAGATAGGGGAGCACGCTCTGATGATTTGCCTTCTGGTGATGAAGTAGGTGTGGTGCTTCCAGTCGAAGATGCATGTGATCTGTATGTGCAGCATGCCATTTCTTCGCTCCAGGATAAGACGCTTGATTTCTCGAAGCTCATTATCGCACTCGATACCGGTCATGGGGCATCTTCGCTCACGACAGCAGAAGCGCTTGTGCAGCTGGGCGCAACTGTACATGTGATCAACGATGATTTTAATGGTATCGATATCAATGTACAGTGTGGGTCGACTCATCTAGAGCCAGTGCGTCAGCTAGTTGCGGAAAAGGGCGCTCATATTGGCATCGCGCATGATGGCGATGCCGATCGAGTCATGTTCGTTGATGAACTGGGCGATGAGATCGATGGCGATGTGGTCGAGACTGTGTGTGCGCTTGACTTACAGAAGCGTGGGCTCTTGCGAGATGACACAGTCGTGTCGACTGTTATGTGCAATCTCGGCTTCACCAAGGCAATGGATGCGGCGGGTATCACGGTTATACAGACGCAGGTAGGCGATAAGTATGTGCTGAACGAGATGCGAAAGCGCAATGCTTCTATTGGCGGAGAACAGAGCGGCCACATGATCTTCCTCGACCACAATTCTACAGGTGATGGTCTTATTACAGCTTTGCAATTCTTGGCAGCATGCTTACGCAACGATCAGCCTGTATCCGCTACAGCATCGCTTATGCAGCGCTTCCCGCAAGAGCTTATCAATGTGCGTGTGAGTGACAAGCAGGCAGCACTCGAAAGTGCGGTAGTTGCTGAGGCGATTGCGGATGCCGAGACGAGGCTTGCAGGCTCTGGTCGTGTGCTCGTGCGCCCGTCTGGCACCGAACCGCTCGTGCGCGTGATGGTGGAAGCTGCCACCCCTGAAGAAGCGCTCTCCTATGCGCGGCAGATCGCAGATGTGATTGAGCGCGAACTTGGCGTATAGCATAACGTACAACTCGCCGTATAACTCGCTACATAGCTTGCTGCATAGTGAGTCGTATAGCTTGCCGTGTGGTTTTCTGCTTGACAGAAGTTTCTGTCCGACGCAACTCGGACTGTATTTTTTGATTCAAATTTGCGCTTGTATTCACAAATTTCGTTTCAGTCTGTAAGTTTAAGAAATCTGACCTGGGGTTTTGCAAAGCAAGCGAACAGGATTGACCTGTTTTTATGTGGAATGAAGCCAAAATAACCCAAATTTGTACGTAAAAGGGTAAATCTGAAGCAAAAAAGAGCTAAAAGACTGCAAAAGCATAGAAAGAAGGCCTATGAAGCTGTAACTCCACAGGCCTTAAATCCATCGCGCTCGAAAAAGCGTTTTTTCTACTTTATGTTCGAATAGCGCATAAAGTCGGATACGTGCTCGAACTCAGACGCAGTCTGAACCCTAGTTCTTTTCAGAGAGATATTGTTCGATTGCGTAATTGGTGATGTTCGAACGGTTGATGATACCCACCATCTTGTTACCCTTGAGCACAGGAGCTTTCTTCAAGTGATTTTCGGAAAGCACACGGGTAACTTCACCTAGGTCGTCATCGATGTTTACGCTGATGACGCGTTTGTTGGAGAGCTCACCGACGTTCATCTGCATGGTTTCGCGCAGCGTACGATCGAAATCATCATTACCGCGCTCGACGATGAATGACCAAGCGCTCTTGAATGCGGGCACTTGGTCTGCAAGCACGCCCATGATATCGCCATCAGAGATGAATCCGACCACTTCCTGGTTGTTACCTACAACAGGAGCACCCGAGATGCCGTAGCGTGCGAACAGCTCCATTGCCTCGAGAACGGTCGAATCAACAGGAAGCGTGTAGACGTCGGTTTTCATAATGGAGGCCAGTGTGCCCAGCGCAGGTGCACTCTCGCCAGCCCATTGTGTTTCTGCTTGATGTGTGGCCACTTCAACAGGCTTCTTTGCATTGCTACGAATCCACAGTGCGAGGAAAAAGCCGATCGCGGCAACGATACCGACAAGAATGCCAGCGGCGACCATGCCATCAGTAAGTGATTGCAGCATGCTGGCACCTGCCATGCTTTGCGAGGTTCCCACTGCTGCATAGACACCAACGAATACAGATGAGCCGATACATCCTGCAATTTGGAAGCCGGTAGACATAACAGTAACGCCATGAGGGTTCATTTCAGGAGTAAGCTTAGAGAGCGCATAGCTCTGAACAGGGCCAATGATGAGTGCAGAGCCGCAGATGACAGGGATGTAGATGAGCGCCAACAAGACTGGATTTGCCGTTGCGATGAAAAGCGCAGTGAGCACTGAGAAGATCGCGATGCACGCAAAGCCCAGTGGCAGGAGCAGACCTGGACCGCGCTTGTCGTAGACGCGTCCTGCAAGTGGTGAGGCAACACAGGAGCAAAGGATAGCAGGGAAGAGGATCAGCGACGCAACAAGTGGCGGGGTACCAAGCGCTGATTGCATGAAGGTTGGGACGATGATGTTCATCGCGAAGATCGTGATAAGCGAGAGCATATTCACGATCACGCCTATGGCGAAGGGGGGGATCTTTAATGGACGCAGGTCGATAAGCGGTTCAGCAAGCATGCCTTGGCGCTTGATGAAGATCACGAGCACGATCGCGCCAACGATCATTGAGCCGATCGCAAAGGCAACATTGCCGCTGAAGATCGTCGAGATGCCGTACAAAATGCCGATCAAAGCGATAGCAATAAGCGCAACGGATGGCGCATCAAGGCGTGGATGCGTAAGATGTGCGATATCGCGAAGGATGACCGCTCCGAGCAAGAAGCAGACAAGCGAAAGACCTGCAAACACCCACAGCAGCATCGACCAGTCGAAAAACGCAAGGATAACACCTGCCAAGATAACGCTTGACGAAGGTCCAAGCGTCGTCATTGCACCCATGATGCCCATATAGGTTCCTAGCTTCTCGCGTGGTGCGACCTCAAGCGTGATATTCATGCCAATAGGAATGAGCATGCCAGTGCCGAGTGCCTGGATGATGCGACCGATCAAAAGTACGGTGAAATCTTGTGCAAGACCACCAACTACTGAGCCGATTACCAGCAGCGCTGTGGTAGCACAGAAGAGTTGACGGGTTGGAAAGGAGCGGTAGGCAAATGCCGAGACAGGAACCATGACCGCCGCGCCTAGCATATAGGCAGTGGCGAGCCACTGTACAGTTGAAACGTCAACAGAGAGACTTTCCATGATTGGAGCGAAGCCAACATTCAAGAAGGTTTCGTTGAAGGTCGCCAAGAACGCAGCGAATGCAGCAACGATCAAGATGACCGCAGGCTTTGGGCCGAGTTTCGCTGCCTGGTTTGCTTCAGGTGCCATACTTCCTCGCTTTCTTGTAGCAAATGGCGAAGAAAAGCGATCTCGTACGAAAAGAAGCGCCCGCATTTGCGTATTCGATCACCTTGTGAGGTAATGACCTCGCACTTCTTTTCTGTGCCGTGATCAGATTTACGCATCGCGCGGACGCTACATGTGTCGTTTACAGTTGATTATTCAATTGTGCCAAGAGATTTTACCTCGGATTGTCTTGAGATTTCACGCACTGAATCGACGAACGGATACAGGCTCTTTGAGTATGCAACTATGGATAGAAGGTGCGCTTTCTAAGACCTTATGCATGAGTGCCCATCGATTGTCAGTCTGTGATAGACTAACAGGGCACTCATATGCATGATTCAGGCAATTCAAGGAAGGTAGGCGCGTATGTCAGGCCACTCAAAATGGGCTACTACGAAGCATCGTAAAGCTGCCCAGGACGCAAAGCGTTCAGCGTTGTTCTCCAAGCTTTCTCGCAACATTACGGTTGCAGCAAAAGAAGGCGGCGATCCAAATCCCGATAACAATGCTTCACTGGCTGCTGCGATTGATAAGGCGAAGAGCTACTCGCTTCCTAAAGATAAGATCAAGACCGCTATCGATAAGGCGTTTGGTACCGGCAAGGATGCTGCGAATTATGAATCGGTGATCTATGAAGGCTACGGTCCAGCAGGTGTAGCGGTTTATTGTGAAGCGCTCACCGATAATCGTAATCGTACTGCTGCAGATGTTCGATCTGCATTCTCTCATGCGAACGGTAATCTCGGCACGAGTGGTTCTGTTGCGTTCCAGTTCGAGCGCAAAGGTCAGATCTTCATCGAGAAGGAGATCGAAGGCGGCAAGAAAGAGGGCATGATTGCCAACGGAGCAGCAGGTGATGAAGATGAATTCATGATGGTTGTTGCTGAAGCAGGCGGCGATGATTATGAAGACGCCGATGAAGAGTGGATCGTCTACACTGCACCTAGTGATCTGATGGCGGTGAAGAAGGCGATCGAAGAGCAAGGCGTTGTGACAAAAGGCGCTGAATTTATCATGGAGCCAACCACGCCGACCCAGGTTTCTGTTACGGATGCGAAAAAGGTCATGCGTCTCATCGATAAGCTTGAAGAATTAGAAGATCTTCAGAACGTCTATCATACGATGGATATCACTGACGAGATTGCTCAAGCACTAGACGAATAGGTGCTATTCGAAATCTTAGAAGGCCATGCGAGGCCTTCTCCTTTCCAAGACCAGGTACTTACATAAGGCCTGGTCTTGTGCTATAGTTAGACGGTACTGCATTAAATGAACTTTAAACGAACTAAAATGCATGAGGTTGAGCTTTGACCAGGCACGGGAATATTCTTTCTTTTGACGAGGCACGCGCTCGTGGGTCTGTGTCTTCGGATCGCTCACCATCTCGCGCTCGTTCAACGAAGCATTCAACGCGTTCGGGCATCCATTCACCTGAACAACCACAACGCTTAACCTACGACCCTTCTTTTGAGCAGTCTTTTACCGCTACGGCTCGCAGCGGCTCCTATAGTACAGTGCAACGCAGCCATGTACCCAGTGCATCTGCAAACCCCTTGCATGCCTCCAGGCGCGATACGCCCAGTGCGACAGTATCTCGTGCACCGCGGGCAGGCCTTGCCCGCGATAGGCGAGGGGCAATGGGTTCAGCTCGTACTAAATCTTCTCAGAGCCAGCGTGATCAATTCACCTCTCAGATCGACAACATGCAAAACATGCATGATCGTAACGATGCTGGGCATCAAGACGATGAAAGCAAGTCAGTGCGTAGTGAGAAGAAATCACTTACACACCGTATGCGCGCTGCAAAAGCAGAACGGCAGTTCAATAAGACCTTCGGTTCAGATGGTCCGGTCAAGCCTGGGCCAGAACAGACAAGCCGTCCTGCGCTCTATGAGATGAAGATGGGTAAGACCCACAAGCGTTCTTCGCGTATGCAGACAAACTCTGCAGGTTCCAAACGCAGAGGAGGCATCTTGAGCCGTATCGGAGGAATCTTTTCATTCCTAGATCCGCGCTCTGATCGCTTCTCATCTCGCGCGCTCATCACGTGCGCGACATTGGTGCTCGCTGTTGTACTGCTCTATCAGCCTGTTGCGAACTATTATCAAGAGATCCGTCAGCAACAACAGCTTGAGGCCGAATACGAGGTGGTTGCCGATTATTATTCAACTTTGAAATCAGAAGTCGAATATCTCAATACCAAAGAAGGCCTCGAGGAATATGTTCGCCAAGAACTTGGTTGGGTAAAAGCAGGGGAGCAAGTGGTTTCAGTTGAAGGTATCGAGGCGCGTGATGCGACAGCAGTGAAAGGATCAGTCACCTCTGACCTTTCTAATTCTGTGCCAACACCTGCAACGTGGTATTCGCCTGTGCTCGATGTTGTCTTCGGCTATAACAAGGCTTAAATCTTCTTCTATCCTTTGCGCTATCGAAGGCGTGCAAGTTTGTCTTTGAGCTATGAAAGGTCTCGTATGATCTCAGCTGCTATCGATATTGGGACTGTTACGTGTCGGCTCTTTGTTGCAGAAGGCGAATCCCGAATCGAGCGTGAGCTACTTCGGGAATGTCGTATTACGAATCTAGGTATCGGTGTTTCGCAGACTGGTGTATTGTCCTTTGAGGCTATCGATCGCGTTGTTGAATGCGTTATGGCTTACAAAGCTCTCTGTGATCTGATCGCACATGATGAAGGACTCGATGAGATACCCATTACGGCTGTTGCCACAAGTGCTGCACGTGATGCGAAGAATGCTGATGAGCTCATTGATCGGTTGGCACAAGTTGGCATCGTGTTAGATGTTATTCCAGGTGCGCTCGAAGCCGAGTTATCGTTTCGAGGCGCGTCTATCGATTTTCCTGACGAACAGATTGTAGTCGTCGATGTCGGTGGGGGCTCGACTGAGTTTATCCTTGGCAGCGCGGAAAGAGGCGTTGAATTTGCTCGGTCGTTCGATATTGGATGCCGTCGTATCACCGAGATGTTCATTCAAAGCGATCCACCTTCAGAAAATGAGCTGGTAGCGGCACGTGATTATGTGCTCAAGTCATTTGCTCCACTTTTAGAAATCATTGCACGCCTACATCCTGTCCAACGCGTTGTCGCTGTGGCAGGTACGGCAACGAGTGTGGTATCGGTCGATCTTGCTATGGAGCCTTATGATCCTGCACGTGTCCATAAGGCCATTGTGCCTCGCGAGACGCTTGATGCGGTATTTCGCCTGCTTGCGAGCATGACAGAAGAGCAACGAAAAGAGGTTGTAGGCCTTGAACCTAAACGAGCGAGCGTTATCGTTGCTGGCATGCTCATCTTACAATGCGCTCTTCAGGTGTTAGGACAAACTTCGTTTACGGTGAGCGAATCTGACATCTTGCAAGGCATCATCATGACCGCATGGGAAAAGAATCGCGCAAGGATGCGATGATCCGCGCGTCCTTATACGAGAAGTGCGTTAGAATATCAGGCATCTTGTAAGGACGAAAGGCAGCATAGGTGCTTGATCTAGGAACTTTCTTATCAATGCTCGGATCCAACCCGGTGCTTCTCGTCATTCTTGTACTCACGCTCGGTGCAACGGTGGTCAATGGCGCGACTGATGCGCCTAATGCTATCGCACCTGCGGTCTCGACGCGTTCGATCGCTCCTGGTCCTGCAATCATTATGGCTGCTATCTGCAATTTTGTCGGTCTCGTGCTCATCACAGCACTTTCCTCAGCGGTTGCGCAGACCATCTTCAATATGGTCGATTTCGGGGGGAATGCGCATCAGGCTTTGCTTGCACTTGCTGCAGCGATGGTTGCAATTATCGTATGGGGTGTAGTTACCTGGTTTTTCGGAATTCCTTCTTCCCAGAGTCATTCACTTATTGCTGGTCTTACAGGTGCTGCTATCGCACTACAAGGGGGCATTGCAGGTGTAAATGGCGGTGAATGGATGAAGGTTATCTATGGCCTTGTCGTATCGACTCTGTGCGGCTTTGGCGGTGGTTGGTTGTTCACAAAGATGCTTGAGAAACTTTTCAAGCACGCCGATCGTCGTGCATTGCAGAGCAAATGGCGCATCGCGCAGATCTTCACAGGCGCAGGTGTAGCGGTCATGCATGGAGCGCAAGATGGCCAGAAATTCCTTTCCATTAGCATGCTTGGTATCATGCTCGCAATGGGAAGCATGGATACCTCAAATGTGGTCTTTCCGCTTTGGCTCATCATTCTTTGCGCGCTCGCGATGGGTCTTGGTACCGCGATCGGTGGTAAGAAGATTATCAAATCGGTGGGTATGGATATGGCGAAGCTCGAACCTTATCAGGGCTTCTCAGCGAGCACTACCACGTTTGCTTGTTTGGTGCTCGCAACTTTCACCGGCCTACCTGTCTCGACGACTCATACGGCTACTACGGCAATCATGGGTGTTGGCGCTTCAAGACGTATTCGTGCGGTCAGATGGAGTATGGCGGGCAATATGGTCTTGACATGGATCCTCACTTTCCCAGGATGTGGTCTTATTGGTTTTCTGTTGGCGAAGCTCTTCTTACTGTTTTAACCTCGTGTTCCGCGTGCCGTAATTCATCGAAGATACGGCTTTGTGGTGCTTATCTTTTGTTATCATGAAAAAGCTTAACGTGAATGGGAGCGTGGCGGAATTGGCATACGCAGCGGACTTAAAATCCGCCGCCCTAGGGCTTGTGGGTTCGAGTCCCACCGCTCCTACCAGTTCTGGTGGCTTGAAGAGCCTTTTAAGGCTCAATGCGATGGCTAACAGAACGTTCTCGCGCAAACAGGTTATTCGCATACGATCATGCAAAGAAAGTAAGGCTCTATGTCTCAGGCAGCTACCGTCGATCAGTTGTTGAATTCGCAAGAGATCATCGAGATGTTCGAACATGCCAAGCAACTCGCTCAAAAGACCGACCCGAATGGCGAGCAGATCTTTGAGCGATTCCTGAACGAATACGCCGATCTTGCTGGCAAGGTCATCAATGCGCTCATTCCAAGTGGCACCCATCCTGATATGGAACGCTATCTCTACGGACCGCTCATGAGCTATTCCGAGAATGGCGGGAAGCGTCATCGTCCGCTCATCTGTGTTGCTGCTGCTCATGCAGTAGGGGGCGATCATCGACTTGCCTTCTCTTCTGCTGCGGCGATTGAGCATTTTCATACTGCTGCACTCATTCATGACGATATTGCTGACGAGGCTGAGCTTCGTCGTGGAGAGCCGTGTATGCACTTGTGCATAGGCGAAGGTCTCGCGATCAATGCAGGAGATCTTGCGCTTTCGATCGTCAACGGTATCGTCATGCGCGATCCGTTGCTCGACGATGCGACCAAAGTTCGTGTTGCGCTTGAGTTGGTTTCGATGGCGCAATACACCGTTGAAGGTCAGGCGCTCGATATCGGCTGGGCAAAGGATGGTCGCTACGATCTGACATTGGAAGACTATTTCACTATGGCTATCCATAAGACTGCGCATTATTCTGGTGCAGTACCGCTTGCGGTCGGTGCGATAGTAGGTGGTGGCACGGAAGAGCAGATCGAGGGCTTGCGCCAGTTCGGTCTTGATACCGGGCTTGCGTTCCAGATCCAAGATGATGTACTGAATCTGGTCGGTACTGAAGAACAGACTAAGAAGGATTTTCGTAACGATATCACTGAAGGGAAGCGTACGCTCATCGTCGTGCATGCGCTCTCGCATTCAAAGGATCGCGATCGTCTTGTAGAGATTCTCTCGGCACGTACGAAAGATCCTGTGTTGCTTGCCGAGGCAGTACAGATAATGGAAGAAGCAGGAAGCATCCAGTATGCACGCACGTATGCCGAACAGTTGGTTCAGAATGCAAAAGATCATCTGCTCGCTGTGGTCGATCCGTCTATTTCTCGCGATTTGCTCGAATCGATGGCCGATTGGTTCGTCGAGCGTCTTCAGTAGAAGGGCTTCTTCTTAATGAATATCATCGAGATACATGAACAAGGCGCAGCAGTCGAAGACTTGCAGCGACGTTTGGCGCAATTAGGCTATCTTTCTGAAGATGCGATCGATGGTATCTATGAGAACGTCACGGTAGATGCGGTAAAGGCATTTTGCCGCGATCTTCAGCTTACGACTGATGGTAATGTCGATCGCAAGATCTGGTCGAAGCTTGTCGATGAGTCCTACGAGTTGGGCGATCGAGTGCTTTATTTGCGGTTACCCTTCTTCCATGGCAAAGATGTCCGTGTACTGCAAAGCGCGCTTTCTGCGCTTGGATTCGCGACAGGGGGAAACGATGGTCTTTTTGGGCCCCATACCGAAGAGGCGCTCCGCAAATTTCAACTGAACCTAGGACTTCCTGCTGATGGAATTGCGGGTGCGTTCACTTTCAAGGCGCTCATGAATTTGCGTCATTCCTGGGAAGGTAACAGCTCCTTTAGTCCGATCCCTCACTTTGGCTTTGCGCGTGCTGCTGAAGTTCTCGAAACGAATATGATCTGCTTGTTCGGCACAACGCCTTTCACGCGCTCTGTCGCTGCGCGTATGTCAAATCTTTCGCGTGCGACCAATCCGAATTCGAAAGTCTCGAGCGCTGAGTCGCTTCTGGTAGAGCCAGAAAGCCAGACTCTCTTCGTCCAGATCTTAGTAGGTGATGAACAGCCTGCTAGTGTGGTGCCAGTAGTTGAATATGAACCAGACGAATCGCTGCCGATTCGTCTGCAGCAGGCACTTCAGAGCGCTGCACAGCATTCTCCATCGCGCATCGCAGTCCATCTTCCCGCTGAAACTTGGATGGAAGCAGGAGAGGCCCGTTCTGCGCAGCATTATGCCATCGTGTTGCTTGATGCGTTCTGTTCTGCTCTCGAATCGCTTGATTGCGCATAGGGGCGTTTTCTCTTCATTTCTTGGCTTTGCACGACAAGCCATATCACCCGATTAACCTGCTATACTGACGATAGTTGATCGTCGATCGAAAGGCACTCATGGAACCGTCAGCTCTCGTTCTCGCCGCAGGTGCAGGCACGCGTATGAAATCCTCGAAACCAAAAGTTGCGCACGAGATCTTGAATAAGCCACTCGTCCGTTGGGTTATCGATGCAGCTCACGATGCCAGTATCGATGCGGTTACGACTGTGGTTGGCAACGGACGTGATCAGGTTGAGCCTTTGGTCTCAGATACGAATATCGTCGTACAGGAAGAGCAGCTTGGTACCGCGCACGCAGTGCGATGCGCGCGTGAGGCGCTTGGTGCAGGACCTGGTTCGCTGGTTGTGTTGACTGGAGACTCGCCACTCATTCGCCCTAAGACCCTTGAGCGTTTGGTTGAGTTGCGCGAGCAGCAAGATGCGGCGGTAGTCGTGCTGACTATGCAGGTCGAAGATCCGTTTGGGTATGGGCGTATCATACGTGATGATGAAGAGGTGGTCTGTGCGATCGTCGAGCATAAGGATTGTTCTTGCGATCAACTGCTCATCACTGAATGCAATTCAGGATTCTACTGTTTTGACAAGGAATTTCTTTTCGAGGCTTTAGATCACGTCTCGACCGAAAATGCGCAGGGAGAATACTATCTTACCGATGTATTAGGATTTGCTTATCAGTCAGGACGTAAGGTCGCAGCTCTGGTGACAGATGATCCGACAGAGTGCTTAGGGGTCAATTCGCGCAAGCAGCTTGCATTCGCAAGCGCTTGTCTTAAAGAGCGCATCAATGACTACCATATGGACAATGGTGTGACCATCATGGATCCTAACACTACCTGGATCGGCCCCGATGTCACGATCGCTTCTGATACTACTATCTTGCCGATGTCCTTTTTGTTTGGCTCTACTCATGTTGGAAAAGACTGCCTGATCGGGCCGAACTCCCGTTTGGAGGACACGATCGTGGGCAATGCTTGTACGCTCGAGGAGACAATCGCGATCGAATCGCGCATCGATGACGGAGCAACTTGTGGACCGCGTGCATACTTGCGTTCTGGAACACATCTTTGCGAAGGTGCTAAAGCGGGCACGCATGTTGAGATCAAGAAATCTACCATCGGCAAAGACTCCAAGGTTCCACATCTTTCTTATGTAGGTGATGCCAGTGTTGGGGTTGAGGTGAATCTCGGCGCAGGTACCATCACCTGTAATTATGATGGCGAGAAGAAATGGCCCACTACCATCGGAGATCGCGCATTCATTGGCAGCGATGTTATGTTGGTCGCTCCAGTTACGATCGGTGCGGACTCATTGATTGGAGCTGGTTCGGTCATCACGAAAGATGTCTCTGAGGGTGCACTCGGTCTTGGTCGTGCACGGCAGACCGAGATTGAGGGATGGAACAAGAAGAAAAAATCAGATCAATAGCCTGCCGCTCGGTAGTTTGGGACTCGTTCGTCGTCGTTTTTGACTAGAATAGAGTCGGTGTGAGTCTTTGATCGAGAAAGCGATGAATCCATGAGCAATATGACGAAAACGATGGCGGTCTTTTCCGGATCTGCTCATCCGCAATTGGCCGAAGAGATCGCGAGCGCTCTTGGCGTAGAGTTGGGTGATGTCCACCTCGAGAAGTTCGCCAATGGTGAGATTTATGCACGCTATAATTCGAGCATTCGCGGCGCCGATGTTTTCTTGATCCAATCCGTTGCAGGCGAGTCGGTAAACGATGCGCTCATGGAATTGCTTATTATGGCAGATGCGGCGAATCGTGCTTCTGCGCGCACGGTCACTGCAGTCATCACTCATTATGGGTATTCTCGTCAGGATCGTAAGGCTTCGGCGCGCGAACCGATCACTGCAAAGCTCGTAGCTAACATGCTCACCGCAGCTGGTGTTGATCGCATCATCACTATCGACCTGCATCAGGGCCAGATCCAGGGCTTTTTCGATATCCCGGTCAATCACATTACGGCACTGTGGACCATCGCCGACTATTTCAACAAGAAAGAGCTCGACTCCGAGCGTCTATGTATCGTAAGTCCCGATCTTGGTCGCGCAAAGGCAGCAAAGAAGCTCGCTGATCTTACTAATGCGAGTATTGCGATCATGCACAAGGAGCGCCCGAAGCATAATGCTGCTGAGATCACGGCGCTCATCGGCGATGTGAAGGGCAAGACTTGTATCCTGAACGACGACATGATCGATACTGCAGGATCGGTCATCGGTGCGGTCAAGTCTCTGAAAGCAAACGGTGCCGAGAAGATCTATGTCACAGCGACCCATCCGATTCTCTCAGGCCCCGCATTCGAGCGCCTTCATGATCCTGATATCGAAGAGGTGGTCGTGTGCAATACGATCCCGATTCCGCAAGAGGAACTAGAAAAAGGCAAGATCAAAGTTGTTTCCGTTGCGCCTCTGTTTGCCCATGCTATCAATGCGGTCTTCTCGAATGGATCTATCTCGGAACTGTTCGATCCTGATTTTGCACTCTGATCATGTATCTGATCGTTGGATTGGGCAATCCCGGTGATGAGTATGCCCACACGCGCCATAATGCTGGTTTCGACGCGCTCGATCTTCTGGCGGACGCGTGGGGTGTGTCCTATTGGAAGAATAAATGTGGTGCGTTGGTCGCAGAGGTGCGACCTGCGATGCTCGATGGACAAGAGGTCGTACTCGTCAAGCCACAAAGCTTCATGAACCTCTCTGGCGCTCCAGTTTCAAAGCTCATGAAAGAATACAAGATCGAACCCCAGCATGTCATCGTTATCCACGATGATCTCGATCTTGATCCAGGCTCTATTCGCGTGAAACAAGGTGGGGGTCATGCAGGTCATAATGGCCTTCGTTCCATCATTGATAAATGCGGCTCACGCGAATTTAATCGGATTCGTATTGGTATCGGTAGACCGCCTGGTAAGATGCCGGTTGTTGATTTTGTCCTAGCGCGACCTCGCAAGGAGGCTCTTGAAGAGCTGGAACACGGATGCTGTCGAGCATCAGAGGCGTGCGCCTCGCTTATTAGAGACGGACTTGCGAAAACACAGAACACCTTCAATTAGCCTCTCGGCAAACGTGCTTCGATATGCGAGAATAACCATTGAAAGATATGAGTAAATGGTAGGTATCTAATGTCAGCGCGTATACAGGTCAAGCCAGTCGAACAGGCTGTGGTCGAGCATATCGCACGACGCTTCGATCTTCCGAACTTCATAGCTCAAACGCTTGCTTCTCGTGGCCTTGTCTGCGATGAGGATATCGAGCGATTCTTGCATCCTTCGATTGAGCGGGATTGGCTCGATCCCTACGACATTGAGGGGATGGACGTGGTCATCGATCAGCTGATGACTTCCATCAAGCAGCATGAACGCATCCTAGTCTTTGGTGATTTCGATCTTGATGGTGTCTCTGCTACGACCATCATGACACGCGGATTGCGCGCCTTTGGGATAGAGGTCATCCCATTCATCCCTTTGCGCTTCGAAGAAGGCTATGGACTATCACGCACAGCGATTGAGCGGGTGCTCACGTACGAGCCTGATCTTGTCATCACGGTCGATAACGGCATCGCCGCGTGTGAAGAGGTCGACTATCTGCTTGAGCACGGCATCAAGGTGATCGTCACCGATCATCATGAACCCGCTGAATCAGTGCCCGTCAATATTGCACTGATCGATCCTAAATGCTCTGACAGCCCAAGTGCGATCTTGGCTGGTGCAGGTGTCGCTTTGAAGGTCATCCAAGCACTGGGTTCACATTTGGGAAAGCCGTATCTATGGCAAGATCTCATCGATTTTGCAACACTCGGAACGGTAGCTGACCTCATGCCGATGGTAGAAGAGAATCGTGCGCTCGTTTCAAGTGGTCTTGATGTGCTCAATAAACGTCCGCGACCTTGTATTGAAGCGCTTATGGCTCAAGCTGGCATCGTGCCAGGTACGCTTACCTCGGTCAATCTTAGCTTTACGCTCGTGCCGCGTTTGAATGCCGCAGGAAGGATGGGAAATGCGCAGCTTGCACTCGATCTTTTGATGTGTGATGACCCTTCTGAATGTATTGATCTGGCAGCTCAGCTGGAAAGTAACAATGAGCGCCGTCGTCAGATAGAGTCGGAGCTCTCTGAAGTTGCGCAAGCGCAGGCGTCTCGTATCTATAATGGCCAGCGCGCCTTGATTGTTTCAGGTGAAGGCTGGCATGAAGGGGTAAAAGGTATCGTCGCATCCCGCCTGGTCAGCACCTACCATGTTCCTTCGTTGCTCTTTACGATCGAAGACGGACAAGCCCGTGGATCTGGGAGAAGCGTTGGGGACGTTAATTTGTTCAAGGCGGTCGAGTCTTGCAAGCATCTGTTGACACGCTATGGTGGCCATGGAGCAGCAGTAGGCGTGACATTGCCTGAAGAGAATCTCGATGAGTTCTATCGTGCGTTGTGTGCGTATATGGATACGCTTCCTGCTGCTGCGTTCGAGCCAAAGGTTGAAGTTGATGCACTCGTCGATCTTGGGGAGCTCACGCTTGATAATGTAGCAAAGATCGAATTACTCGCGCCTTTTGGTCAGGAAAACCCGGTACCGCACTATCTTGCAGCTGGTGTTTTTCTTGTTCAAGCAAAGGCAGTTGGTGTAAACAAAGATCATCTTTCTGCGACGCTCTCAGATGGGGTTAATAGCGTCTCTTCGATTATGTTCCACTGTCCTCGCATCCAAGAGCTTGTCTCGTGTAAGACCATCGTAAATGCAGTCTTTCGGGTTCAGATCGATACCTGGAAGAATTATCGAACGGTAAAAGCCGTTGTCGACCAGCTTGAACCTCTTACTGAAGTTGAGGGGTGTCATTGCGATGAGGCGTGTGCTTCTTTTATTCGCGATCTGATCGAGCGATATATAGGCAATGCTGAGCAGATTGAGAGCTCGGTAGCGCAGGTGAGCAATGATGTCACCGATGCGCACCAACGTCGCCTAGAATGGGAAGAGCTCATGAAGAGAGATGCTGCTCTCGCGCGAAGGCGCTTGATTGAAGCATTTTTGGGCGAGGGAAAGCTTCATGAAGCGCAAGAGCGCACACTCGATTGCTTAGATGCGGGAGACTCTGTTTTGGCGCTTATGGGAACAGGTCGCGGTAAGTCGATCATCTTCTATCTGCATGCGATCGAGCTTGCGCTGAAGCTGCATCAGCAGAGCATCTTTCTCTATCCATTGCGAGCTCTTATCGCCGATCAAGCATTCAATTTGCGCCGTATTCTTGCTCCTTTTGGCATGTCGGTCGAGGTACTCACCGGAGCTTCGAGTTATGAAGAGCGCCGCGAGGTGCTCAGCGGCATCGAGGCAGGAAAGACTGATATCATCCTTACGACGCCAGAATATCTTGCATGCCATGCATCAGAGATAGCACCGCGAGCTCATATTGGTTTTATGGCGATCGACGAAGCTCATCACGTTGGTCTAGCACGCGAAGACTTTCGCGTTGCCTATAAGCATATTGGTGATTCTTTGAAGATCCTTGGTGATCCGCAGGTCCTCGCGCTCACTGCAACAGCAAATGATGCGATCACAAACGATCTCATCGATTCGCTCGATCTTGATGTTCTCATCACCGATGCTCATATGCGAACGAATCTTCATTTAGACGATAAGCGCAATATTCGCAAAAAGGATCTCTATCTTGCAAGTATCATCGCACAGGGTGAGAAGAGTATCGTGTATGTTAATTCGCGCATGGAGACCATCATGCTCACCAAGCGCTTACGCGAACTGTTACCCCATTTAGCACCGCAGATCGGATTCTATAATGCTGGTCTTGCACGCGAAGAGCGCACGCACATCGAAGAGCTCTTTCGAAGTGATAAGCTGCGTGTTCTTATTGCTACTTCTGCGTTTGGGGAGGGCATCGATCTGCCTCATATTCGCCATGTTGTGCTCTATCACATGCCTTTCTCTGAGATCGAATTCAATCAGATGAGTGGGCGAGCGGGTCGTGATGGCGAAGATGCTTGCATTCATTTGCTGTTCAGCAAAGGTGACGGATCGGTCAACCAATCGATTCTATACGATCTTACTCCCTCACATGATGATATGGCGCAGATATACCGAGAGCTTCGCCGTCAGCAACGACAGAGCGCCGAAGAGTTCTATGCATTTGCGCTCGATGCCCTTGCAAAGAGTGCGACTTCACTCTTTCCCACCTTCACAATCTCCACCACTCAGACACGCTCAAGCATCGCGGTCTTTGAGGAGCTTGGGCTTGTGAAAACACGTACCGAGGTTCATGATGAGGTAACGCGCTACTATCTGCATGTCGTAGACTATAAGGGCAAGGTCGACCTGATCGAGAGCGTGCGCTATCGAGAGGGTATGGATGAGATCGATTCGTTCTCGCGATTCGAAGAATGGATCATGAAGCAGCCTGCTGACGAGCTCGAACGTCGCATCCAAAAGCCGCTTTTGCCGAAAAACAAGAAAGAGGGTCACGCCGATGCCTCATAAGCATACATCACAGAAGTCATTGAACATCACTCCAACGATCGACCCACTTATCGCTGCTGCTACGGCAGCACCTACGGGTGTGTCGGCTGAGGAGCGTTTTGCGGTGTTGCTCGAAATGTCTTCGGCATACTTAGGGGAGGAAGACCAGGAGCTGCTCAGTCGTGCTTTTGAGTTCGCGCGAGAAGCGCACAAAGGTCAGTGCCGTAAGTCGGGCGAACCGTTTGTCATCCATCCTGTTGAAGTTGCTATCATCTTGGCTGATTTGCGCATGGACGTCGAGACATTATGTGCAGCGCTCTTGCATGATACGGTCGAAGATTCTTCGACTACAAAAGAACAGGTGGCAGATACGTTTAGCCCGCAGATCGCCGAACTGGTCGATGGTGTCACCAAGATCTCTAAGATCGAAGTCGAGGATTTAAACGACGAGCAAGCTCAAACATTTCGTAAGATGCTCGTGGCGATGAATCGCGATATTCGCGTCATCGTCATCAAGCTTGCCGACCGTCTCCATAACATGCGCACGCTCTCTGCGTTGCGCGAGGATCGCCGTATTTTCAAATCCCGCGAGACACGTGATATTTATGCGCCGATCGCGCATCGCCTTGGTATCAGTTCGATCAAATGGGAGCTCGAAGATCTTGCATTCTTCTACCTTGAGCCCAATAAGTTCAAGCTCGTCTCGCGCATGGTCAGTGAGACGCGCCATGAGCGCGAAGAATATCTTCAAAATGTCATCGATATCATCAAAGGGGAGATGGAAAAGATCGGTGTCGAGGCGCGCATCATGGGCAGGCCTAAGCATCTTTATTCGATCTATCAGAAGATGACAAAGAAGGGCAAGGGCTTCTCTGAGGTGTATGACCTTATTGCGGTTCGTATCATCGTTGATTCGGTCTCCGATTGTTATTCTGCGCTCGGTGCGGTCCATACGCTGTGGCATCCAATGCCAGGGCGCTTCAAAGACTATATTGCCATGCCAAAGTTCAACATGTATCAAAGTTTGCATACTACGGTCATCGGTCCAGCGGGTCGTCCACTCGAAGTGCAGATCCGCACAGAAGAGATGCATCGTGTCAGTGAATATGGTGTTGCTGCTCATTGGCGTTATAAGGAAAGCACGCGTAAGGGCGATAAGGATCTCGAGAAGCAGATCGCATGGTTGCGCGAGATGGTCGACTGGCAAGATGAGACCAAGGATTCGCGCGAATTCCTAAAATCGCTCAAGACCGGCCTCGCGCCAAAAGAGGTCTATGTTTTCACGCCGAAAGGCAAAGCGCTCAGTCTGCGTGCTGGTTCGACTCCGGTTGATTTTGCATACGCGATCCATACCGAGGTAGGTAATCACTGCGTAGGTGCGAAGGTGAATGGGGCCATCGTTCCACTCAGCTATCAGCTCCAACAGGGAGACCGTGTCGAGATCCTTACACAGAAGAGCGCAAGCCCCTCGCGCGATTGGCTCAACATCGTAAAGACCCCCTCTGCGCGCTCCAAAATCCGCTCATATTTCTCCAAGATCAGTCGTGGCGATGATCTGCAGGCTGGTCGAGATAAGCTCACACGTGAGATGCGAAAGCATGGTCTTGGTATCTCTTCAGCGCAGTCGATGCGTGCGATCAAGCAGGTTGCAGAGACATTAGGTTTTAAAGATGCAGATGACATGCTCGTCAAGATCGGCAACGGCAAGGAAAATGCCACATTGGTCTCAAATCGTCTGTTGAAGATCTTGGTCGACCGAGGCACGGAAGATGCAGAAAAGCCAGGTATTGGCACATCAGCTTCCTCAACAGGCAAGATGCCACCTATGCTCACCTCGGTCAAGCGACCGAAAAAACATGAGACACATGCAGACAACGGCATCGTGGTGCGTGGTATTGATGATGTTCTTGTGCGTTTGTCTCGTTGCTGTAACCCTGTTCCAGGCGATGATATCGTAGGGTTCGTTACGCGTGGACGTGGAGTATCGGTTCATCGGAGCGATTGTCCTAATGCACAAGATCTCAAGCGCCATCCAGAACGTATCATCGAAGTTCATTGGGCTGATAGTGCGCCTTCTGGCAATGTCACATTCAATGTTGAGATCGTTATCGAAGCGCTCGATCGTCTCAATCTTCTGCTCGATGTTGCAAAGGTTTTTTCAGAGAATGGTGCCAATGTGTTGTCAGTTTCGTCAACAACGCATCGAGATAGTATGGTGGAGATGCGCTTTTTATTTCAGGTATCCGACACTTCGTCGATCGATCGCATCTTGAATAAGCTTCAATCGGTCGAGGGTGTGTTCGAGGCGCGCCGCATGATGCCGAATGCGACAGTAGGATCAAAGTAAGTCCGAGCACATCCGCTCAAATCAGAGATGAAGGGATCTATATATGGCAACAATAGAGATAACACGTGGTAACTATGGCTTTGAAGTAACTGGAGCGTGTGTTGATATCGATTTTCTTATTCTAGGAATGATCCAGAATAATACGTATTTCATTTCTGATGGCAAAGGTCTATTAGTGGTTGACCCTTCTGCTGATGTTGCGCGCATCTTGCAATTGCTTGATGGACGGAAGCTCGACGCGATCATCTGCACGCATCATCATCATGATCATGTAGGTGCGCTGCGTGAATTGCGCGAAGCGACTGGTGCTCCTGTTTATGCCTCTGAGATCGATGCAGCTATCATCGAAGATCAACCAGCACCTCCCTTTGGACCAACTGCTGATTCTTGCCCGGTCGATGTCAAGCTCAAGGATAAGGATACGCTCACAGTGGGCAACATGGTATGGAGGGTCATCGCGACCCCTGGTCATACCCCAGGAGGCATCTGTTTATTCCTTGATTCTCAGTATGGTGAATATATCGATCGTGCAAATGTTCTGATCTCAGGTGATACGCTCTTTGCAGGTTCGATCGGCAGAACGGATTTCGAAGGTGGCGATGATGCACAGATGAGGCGCTCGCTAAAGCGCCTTTCGCAGTTGCCTGATGATACACTTGTTCTCCCTGGTCATAATTCGCTTACTACGATTGGGGACGAGCAACGTCGAGTGTTCGCTTATTTCTGTTAAAGAAACGATACAATATAGACCGCCTGCATTGCTTTGTCTATGAGCTGTTGCAGGTAACGTAGAGAGGTCGGCGCATCCCTAGGGTGCCATGAACAAGGAGCTTGGTGCATGAAACACAAAGGGGCGAGGTTCAACTATTTCGAGGCATTCGCTAATCAGGCAGAGCTTGCGGTGAAAGAAGCAGAATTGCTCATGTCGGTTGTTGAGAACTTCGATCGCGCTGAAGAGCTCAAGAGCTATTTGCCAGAAGCGCATCGCATCGAGAACGAGGCTGACGATGTGCACCACAGCATCCATGATGCGCTTTTACCCGATTTCGTGCCACCACTCGATCGCGAAGACATCACTTCAGTTGCTTCTTCACTCGATGAAGTGGTCGACCAGATCGAAGAGCTTATCCGCAGCTTTTATATGTATGATGTACGTTTTATGCATCACGATGCGGTTGCATTTGCAAAGATCTTGCATCGTTCTTGCAAGGCGCTCTATGACGCAGTCAAGGAATTTCCACACGCACGAAAATCGGCTACTTTCAAAAAAGCAGTGGTCGAGGTCAATGATCTTGAAGAAGAAGCTGATCGTCTTTATCTTGAAGTGATGCGCAAGCTCTTCACTGAAGATGCCGAGCACTTTATGCGCGTCATGGTGTGGTCTTCCATCTTTGATATCTTCGAGGATTGTGTCGATCAATGCGAGACCATCGCCGATCGCATGACCGCTATTGTCTTGAAAAACGGCTAGGCGCTTATCACGTTCACGGAAAAAAAGCCCTCTCTAACTGCATCGGCCAGTTGTGTTCGATCGATTATGCTATGTTTGTGAGGAAGTTTTCTTACGTGAAGAAAGAAGGCCATGTCTCTTGTTGTTGCAAAGTTCGGAGGCACATCAGTTGCATCTCCAGAACGCATTCAGAAAGTTGCAGATCGACTCATCAAAAAAAAGCAGGCAGGCGATAAGGTCGTCGCGGTCGTATCGGCGATGGGCAAGACTACCGATGAGCTCGTTGGGCTTGCTGCTGCTGTGAATGATCGACCCACCAAACGCGAGATGGATATGCTGCTCTCTACAGGAGAGCAAGTGAGCATGGCGTTGCTTGCCATGGCGCTCCAGGCTCGCGGTCATGAAGCTACGAGTTTCACGGGTTGGCAAGCGGGTATCGTCACTGATAGCGAATTTTCCAGTGCGAAGATCGAGATCATCAACGCAGATCGCATCATTGAACAGCTCGACAGGGGAGCGATCGTAGTTGTAGCGGGCTTTCAGGGTCTCACACATGAAGGTGACATCACGACCCTTGGTCGAGGCGGTTCGGACACCACAGCTGTTGCACTCGCGGCAGGCATAGATGCTGATGTTTGCGAGATCTTCTCTGATGTCGATGGCGTCTATAGTGCCGATCCGCGCGTCGTTCCTCGGGCGCGTAAGCTTGATGTCATTGACTACGATGACATGCTTGAGCTTTCGAGCGAAGGTGCGGGCGTGCTGCAATCGCGTGCGGTCGAATTCGCACGCAAATATGGCGTAGTCATTCACGCACGATCGGTTTTCACTGATGAACCAGGAACTTTCGTCAAGGAGGTAACACCCACTATGGAACAAGCAACGATCACGGGCATCGCTCACGATACGTCTGAGATGAAGGTGACAATCCGCGGTCTTGCAGATGAAGCAGGCATGGCGGCGCGTGTCTTCTCTACTTTGGCGATGAACAAGGTCTCTGTTGATATGATCATCCAAAATGCCTCAAATGATGGAAAGGCGAACATATCTTTCACGTTCCCTGGTTCTCAGCGCGATCTGGTCATGAAAACTATCGACGATCTTGCAAAAGAGTTGAATCCCTCCGATGTGCTCATTGATGAGAATATTGCGAAGGTTTCTCTAGTAGGTACAGGCATGAAATCGAGTCCAGGTGTTGCTGCACGCGCATTCAAAGCACTTGCAGAGAATAAGATCAACATCGTTATGATCTCTACGAGTCCTATCCGTTTGTCGGTGGTGGTCGATGGCGATCAGGTGCAGGAAGCTGTTCAATGCCTGCATACCGAATTCGGACTTGATTCCGATAGCATTTTCGAAGAAACGCAGCTATCCGCTGAAGAGATCGCTGCCAAGATGAACAAAGGACGATAATCATGATGCAGACTAAAGAGATCCCCGCAAATCCAGTCGTTGCCGTTGCAGGTGCTACAGGCGCGGTTGGTAGAGAATTCCTCGAGGTCTTGCATGATCTCGATTTTCCCGCTGCTGAAGTGAGAGCGCTCGCTTCAGCCCGCAGCGCAGGTAAGAAACTCCCATTCAAAGGTTGCGGTCAGGTTCCTGCAGGCGATCTCGTCGTCGAGGAAATGACACCGGACAGTTTTGAAGGTGTCGATATTGCACTGTTCTCTGCGGGTGCAGGCGTGTCAAAAAAGATGCGCGAAGCGGTCGTAGCATCAGGTGCGGTCATGATCGATAATTCAAGCGCATTTCGCATGGATGAAGATGTACCCCTGGTCGTTCCCGAGGTCAATCCAGAAGATGTGAAGTGGCACAGCGGTGTTATCGCTAATCCAAATTGCTCTACCATCCAAATGGTGGTTGCTCTGAAGCCTCTTTATGATATCGCGAAGATCGATCGTGTGGTCGTCTCTACCTACCAGGCCGCATCAGGCGCGGGAGCAGCTGCGATGGACGAGCTTTTCGCTCAAACCAAGGAATTCTTGGAAGGCAAAGATCTCACTATCGATGCTTTTGCTCACCAGATCGCTTTCAATGTCATCCCTCACATCGACGTGTTTATGGACGATGCTTCCACGAAAGAAGAATGGAAGATGGTTGTCGAGACGAAGAAGATCATGCACGATCCTGAACTCGCAGTAAGCGCAACATGCGTTCGTGTCCCCGTGCTGCGCTGCCATGGTGAGTCGATCAATGTTGAATTTGAGAGCGCTATCACGCCTGAGCAAGCTCGCGCGGCGCTTGAGGCCGCGCCAAATGTGGTCGTGATGGATGATACAGACAATAAGCTCTACCCGATGCCGGGACTTCTGGCTGGCACGAATGATACCTATGTAGGTCGCTTGCGCAAGGATCCCTCAGTAGAGAATGGTCTTGCGTTCTGGGTCGTTGCTGATCAGATCCGCAAGGGAGCAGCGCTCAATGCAGTGCAAATCGCGCAACTCTTGCTTCCCTAGAGTGTATGTGAGCAATTAAAGAGAGTAAAAAAGAGGTGGTCTTCAATGACTGCCTCTTTCTCTATGAGGGAGGTCATAAAAGGTGAGGAGTGAAAAGCTATGAAAGGTCTTGAAGGGATCAAGGTTGTTGAATTAGCAGGTTATGTCGCAGGTCCAGCTGCACCACGCATCTTAGGCGAGATGGGCGCAACGATCTACAAGATCGAGCCATTCACTGGCGATGAATACCGCACCAATGCACCGGGCTTTGGCATGGAGAAGACTGATATCGATGATCCTGCGTTCGATCTGGCATCCATGAACAAGGAATGGCTTTCAATCAATCTCAAGAGTACCGAAGGCAAAGCGATCGTTTATAAGCTACTTGAGACTGCCGATATCTTATTGACGAATTACCGCGACAAAGCACTCAAAAAGCTCGGTTTTGACTACGAGACCATCCATGAGCGGTTTCCGCATTTGGTGTGGGCGCAGGTGCGCGGATATGGCGAATATGGTCCTGAACGCGATACCCGTGGCTATGATGCTACTGCTTTTGCATCGCGTGGTGGATTATTCACTACGATCCCACAGGCAGGCGAACACTATGCTCCTGGCAACATGCCTGCAGCTTTTGGTGATTGGAATGTGAGCGTTTCGATTACTGCGGGCATCCTTGCAGCGCTTGTTCGCAAGGAGCGTACGGGCATTGGCGATAAGGTAACGGTAAATCTCTATCATCAAGCTTGCTGGGCCTTCCAAACAGGTATTGCAGGCGTTCAGTTCAACGATGTGTGGCCTAAGAGTCGTGAGCATGCTATGTGTCCAACGAACAATACCTATCGCACGAAAGATGATGTATGGTTTCTCATCTGCTATGGCAGCTACAATCTTTTCTATAACAGCGTGATGAGTATCATCGGGCGTGAAGACCTGGTCGACGATGCACGCTATTTCCCGCAGGAAAATATGGACTATGAGGCGAATGCGCAGATCATTCGTATCTTAGAAGAAGCATTTGCGCAGAAGACCTGGGATGAATGGGTTGAGATCTTCAAGGCGCATGAGGTGCCTCATTCTAAGCTCAACAACCTTGTCGACATTCTTGAGGATGAAGAGGCGTATGCAAACGACATCTTGCGCCCTGTTCATTATGATGCGTTTGGTGAAAAGATGCTTCCTACAAGCCCTATCAGGCTCGATTCGGTAGGCGATCCTATTTTGCGCAAGTCTCGTCCGATCGGATATGATACTGCGCGTGTCCTGAAGGAATATGGCTACACTGATGCCCAGATCGATTCTTTGGTAAGCGATGGATCGATCAAGCTCTACGATGGTCCAGAACTTCCTGACTCCGTTTTTGAACCGAGCTATGGTCCGCGCTCGAAAGCTGAATAGGGATTTGAAACGATGCGCGCGCTTATCCAGAGGGTTACGAATGCAACGGTTGAGAATCTTGAGCTGAATGAGACGTCAAGTTTCGCGATCGAAAGAGGATATGTCGTTCTGCTTGGCATCGGGCATAACGACACAGAACTCGAAGCTCAGAAGCTCTGGAACAAGATCGCAAAGTTGCGCATTTTTGACGATGAGACAGGAAAGACCAATCTTTCTTTGCGCGATGTGGGCGGTTCGGTCCTGGTGGTTTCGCAGTTCACGCTTTATGCGTCGTGCAAGAAAGGAAATCGCCCTTCGTTCACGGATGCGGCTGCGCCCAAACACGCAGAACAGCTCTATCAGTATTTCATTGAGCTTGTGAAGGCAGACGGCGTTCCACTCGAGCATGGATGGTTCGGCGCACACATGCAGATTGCTCTTGTTAACGATGGCCCTTTTACTATCTGGTTGGATACGACAGATCTTTAAAGTGTGTTATGGATCAGCGTGAGCATCGTGCGAAGGTCGCTTACATCGATCTGACCAGGTGCAGAAGCTTTTGATGCGCACCCAAATGTGATGGCTGATCCGAATATTTCGCCGCAGATGCGCGAGATTGCACCCTCGCTGCCCATCGACATGCTAACGACAGGCTGGGTAGCGTGCTCGCTCGTCATCTCTTCAGTGGCTGCGAGCAGTTCGATAACATCATGACGTGAATTCGGCATGACAGCGATCTTCAGTATGTCGGCACCAAGATCCTGCATTCGCTTCAAGCGAGCGATGATCTCACTGCGAGAAGGAGTAGAGGCGAAATCGTGGTTCGACGCGACGACCGCAACGTTGTTGTCATGGGCGCAGGCGATAAGATCGCTCATTACTTCATCGCCTAAAAACAGTTCGACATCGACAAGATCGATCGCTCCCGATGCTATCAGTGCGCGATTCAGGGCGCGATACGCTTCAACGCTAAGCGCCACCTCGCCGCCTTCTTGAGCAGTGCGTATCGTACAGAGTAGAGCTATATCGGCACCGAGCGTTTCGTTGAGCTTTTTTGCCAGAGCAATAACGCCCTCGACATCTTCGATTCCTTCGAACCAATCAATACGCCATTCGACGAGGTCAAGATCGATATCTTTGAAGCTAATAGCTTCGTTTATGATCTCTTCTTCAGTCTTTGCGACAATAGGGACGCAGATCTTAGGTGTTCCTTCTCCAATCACGAGATCGCGTACACGTATGCTTGCCATAGTTGCTCCTTTGAATCGCTTTTGTTCATTGTACTGCAAAGCGATGTTTGGCTGTCATCGATCAAGCAAGGAAACGCGCGCATTACAGTTTTGCGTTATCCCTGTACAGAATTGCTTCGATGTTAGTATGAGATGAAGAAAAGAAGGAAGGAGCAGCCATGAATAAAGAGAAGATTCGGGTTGTGCAGTATGGATGTGGGAAGATGTCGAAGTATACGCTTCGCTATCTTTATGAGAATGGCGCAGAGATCGTAGGCGCGATAGATACGAATCCTGACATCGTTGGAATGGATGTGGGCGATTATGCTGAACTCGGCGTGAAACTGGGAGTCCTTATTTCCGATGATGCTGAGAAAGTACTTGATGAATGCGATCCTCATATTGCAGTTGTTACGCTCTTTAGTTTTATGAAGGACATCGAGCCTGCACTCATTGATTGTGTTTCGCGTGGCATCAATGTTGTCACCACGTGCGAAGAAGCTATTTATCCTTGGACCACTGCTCCCGAGATTACGAATCGGATCGACGCTCTTGCAAAAGAATGCGGTTGTACAGTGAGTGGCGCTGGTATGCAGGACATCTACTGGATCAATATGGTTGGTTGTGTAGCAGGTGGAGTCCAGCGCATCGATAAGATCAAAGGTGCGACGAGCTACAACGTTGAGGATTATGGGTTGGCGCTGGCGAAAGCACATGGTGTTGGTCTTACGCCAGAAGAATTTGAGGAGACGCTTGCGCACCCTGAGGTCATCGAGCCTTCATACGTATGGAACTCAAACGAGTCCCTTTGCAATCTGATGGGTTGGACCATCAAGAAACAGACACAAAAGAGCGTTCCGTTCATCGCTGAGGTCGATACCTATTCTGAGACGATGGGTGCGACCATACCTGCAGGGAAATGCATTGGCATGAGTGCGGTTGTTACGACCGAAACGCATCAGGGCCCTATTATTGAGACGCAGTGTATTGGCAAAGTCTATGGTCCAGACGATGGCGATCTGTGCGAATGGGATATCTTAGGTGAACCGAATACGAAGTTTGCTGTTACAAAGCCTGCAACAGTCGAGCATACTTGCGCTGACATTGTGAATCGTATTCCAACAGTTATTGATGCACCGGCTGGTTTTATCACGGTCGATCAGCTTCGACCGATCGAATACCTCACCTATCCGATCAATCTTTACGTTGAGAGCGAGCCGTATCAACATGGCTATCTGTTTTCTGGTATCGAGGAAGAGGATGAATGCTGTTGTGGTGCTCACGACCATCATCACCATCATCACGAACAGGGGCATCATCACCATGGTCATGAAAGGTCATGTGATAAAAAGGGAAAGAAGAAGCACAGCAAGAAGAAGTGATCTTGCAAGAAAGAAGCAGCTCCTAGGGCTGCTTCTTTTTTGTCTATAGGTGGTGTTGACGCCGAATCGCACTGCTCACGATCAGCAAGGCGCAATTGGTGACAAGATGGTAAAGCATCATTTGTGAGAGGGATCCTTTAGCATCCTTTGCGTAATCTGAAGAAGAGCAAGGCACCTCGTGTGTAAAGCCCTTTATTGTGTGGAGGAGTTGAATATCATGATCGGGCAGGAACATCTTACGAAAGTAAAGCAACAAGACCATCAGAGCGACCGACCAGCATGCGATACGGTCCAGCAGAAAAGGGCAATCACGATCATTGGAGATGTCGCATCGGTGCTCTCGGTCATAATGTATGTTTCATATGTTCCTCAGATTATGGCTAACTTGAGTGGGGATCCGGGCGTGGTCTGGCAGCCACTCGCAGCTTTCTTCAATTGCTGCTTCTGGACCATCTACGGTATCGGGGCTAAGCCTCGTCAGTGGCCGATCATCATCGCAAACATTCCAGGCATTTTCTTGGCAGCGATCACAGCTATAACCTGCTTTGTTCATTGATGCATGCATAATAAAAAAGGTCAGAACATAATGTTCTGACCAGGTGTTTAGCTGGTAGCCCCGACCGGATTCGAACCGGCGATCTCCGCCTTGAGAGGGCGGCGTCCTAAACCGCTAGACGACGGGGCCATGTTGGCTGGGGTGGAAGGAGTCGAACCCTCACATACGGTACCAGAAACCGCTGTCCTACCATTAGACGACACCCCACCGCGTGGTAGCATCAGAAGAACTGACGCGAATCGGTATATTATCGGTATTCTTTGCTTGCGTCAAGGAATTGCTCTGATTTTTTCGCAATGCGGTATCCGATGCTGTGAGTAGGGCGTCAAGGGCGATAGGGCAGGTGGGCTGAGAGGCCTAACGGTAAGATTTCTTGTGCGTCCCTTTTGCTTATGCTACGATTATCTCCCCTTATGAGCTGTTGAACAGTTCAAGGAGGTGCTTCTTTATGTTGAGATGCATCTCGAAAGATTATCCGAATGATCTTCCCTTTCATCAAAGCCCATCTCCTCTCTTCGAGCGAACAAGGCTTCTCTCGGCGCTGCTCTCTTCCAGACGAGCCCTTCGAGTGATCTGTGCCCCTGCTGGTTACGGAAAGACTGTCATTGCGTATCAGTATGCCTCACAGTTCTTTGCTCCAGATGATGTGAGATGGATCGATGCCTCACAGCCCGCTTTTCTTGTTGCGCTTGATACGCAGCCAAGTAATGAATTCATGATTCGCTTTCTCGATCGAGATACGGCCCACTATAAGAGCTTGTTGTTCGTGATCGATAGTTGTCCTGCGCTCGATACCGAGCGCACCGAGTCGCTTTGCTCTCTTGTTGTTGATCTGATGAACGCAGGGCATGAAGTTCTTCTGACTACACGCGATGTGCGTTGGCTTGATACCGGGCAACCAGTCTGTGCGTGTCTTGATGCGCGAATGCTCCTTCTCGATTCACATGAACATACCTGTATTCTCGATCACGTGTCTATTGCCGATGGGTTGATGAGCGAAAACGACCGTGTGGACGATCCACTCCTTAGGATCGTGGGTTTTGCGACTCAAGGACACCATGGTCATGAGTGCTTCGTGCGTGCGATGTTGGATTATGAGCTTGTATGTGAAGAGGATGCGCTCTCGATCATCATGCTCGTACTAGAACGAGGTACGGTACAACGGCTGCAAGCATTTACAAAATGCATGAGCCAAACACTGCTCATGCATTTTGCGCATCGCTATCCGCATGTCGGTATTGCAGTGCTGAATCCGATGTTCAATGCAATTAAGCTTTCTGATCAGGAGAAATTTCAGCTTATCAGTACCCATATTGCTTCGATCGTGAAACTGCTTGCTTGTTTCAAAGATGAAAACGCATTCCTCAAAGCACTCATCGAGGCTTTGATCGGATGTGGTCAGGTTATGCTCGCAACACAGCTCACGTGCGGTTTGCATGAAGATAGTTGGCGAGCTTCTTATTTCGATGACCACGCACGTCCATTCCTGTTCGAGGGCCATCCACTTGCTTTACTTCATCTTGCCGCTACGCTTCCAGAGTCTCATATCGAAGGTGAGCATCGATGGCTTGACGTAGCGATCGCGCTCGGCATATTGGGTGAAAAAGATGCATGCTTGCACATTTTGGCAAAGTATCCCCAAAAGAAGAGGGTTCGTTGTTCTTCTCAAGTGCAGGATGCGCAGACAGTCTTTATTGAGGAGGCGATCGCTTTGCTCGTGAAAATCGCTTTCAACATAGCTGAGCCGCATGACCAAGAAATTCTCTCAAAAAATGTTGATGCATATCTTAAACACCATGCCTCTATCACCTCAGAACTTCATAAGCGCCCTGATTTTGCCTGTGAGCTGTTCTTGCTCGTTCAAGCTGCACTCGAAGATCCCTCCGCTGCATTCTCGCAACTCCGCAGAATCGCCGCAGCAGGCTTTTCTCTCAAACACACGCTCACTGCAACCTGCATATTCGTTGCGATGATCGCTTTCATATGGCGCGATCGGTTCGATCGTGATCGATCCGATATGGCAAAAAGCACCTCCACATTGAAGGATCCTTGTGAAGAAGAGAAAATGATGCTTGCAGACCTTGAAGGTCATATCGCTTTGATACTCTCACGACAAACAGAGGTACTTCCAACGAATATGTGTGCGCTCTTCTTGTTCGATCGTGCGCGTGATTTATTTGGCGAGAGAGCATATCTCCTTGTTGATGATCGTACGCTTGCGCATATCGAAGCGCTTCGTACCGATCTTGTTTCGCAACAGAGCCGTTGGCGCACGGATCGCCATGTTTCGTTTCTTGTTGATCAAAAACCCACCCAAAGCGCTAAGAAAGAATGCCAAAGAAAAGCTCTTCGTATCAATACGCTTGGACGCTTTGAGCTTACACCCAACGATCCTCGCATCACTATCAAGGATAAAGTGCGCAAGCAGATGCGCCTGCTCATCTCGTTGTTAGCAATCAATGAGGGTAGAGAGATCGCACGTCAGCGTATTCAGCAGATCATGTGGCCTGATGCTTCTGAGCGTAACGCGCGCCAAAGTCTCTATACGATGTGGAGCCTGCTTAATAAGAGCATTCTTGATAGCAAGGGAGAGTGTCCGTTTTTCGAAAGCCATCCGACTTCGATCGCGCTCAATGCAAGCTTGGTTGAAACCGATACTCAGCTATTGAGCGGATTGTGTAAACACTTGCGAGAAGACACGCTTGAACTTGCTGATTATGAGCGCGCGATCGATTGGATCGAAGAGCTCTATCGTGGCCCTCTTTTGCCAGGAGATGAGACGGCAGAAGTGGTGTCTCAACGCAAACGCTATCAAGATCGACTGCTCGAAGCTCTTCTGACGAGCGGGACGAGATTGCGAAAAAGAGGGGAGACCACGCTTGCTCTTCGCTATTTTCGTTTCGCCTTCGATACCGAGCCAACACGTGAGGATATCTGCTATCAGTTGATGCTCTCGCTTTGGAAGCTCGGACGTCATGGTGAAGCTTTGAATGAGTACTTCGTATGTAGACGTTCGCTTATCGACCAGTTCGGCATCGAGGGTACCTCGAAGTTACGTGAACTATATGAGTTGATCTTGAGCGATGCTTCTGAATGAGCGTGATGCTCTTATGGAATTGCACGGTCACTTCGTGTATGTTCAGTGCTCGTTAAAGGCAATTCCGCGAAAAAGCGTACAATAGTAACGTTTGGATCGAGTGTGTATATGCGCTCGAGGATAGATCAGATTGGCGAGCATGCAACCTCGTCAAAGAGCATAAGAGAAGGCAGGCCCACTACATGGGATTCTTTTCGAAGATATTGAGCATGGGCGAAGATCGTCCGTTGAAGAACTATCAGAAGATGGTCGAGGTTATCAATGCGCTCGAGCCATCTATGGAAGCGCGCAGCGATGAAGAGCTTGCGCATATCACAATCGAGTTGCGCGAACGTCTCGATCAAGGAGAGACCCTTGATGATGTGCTGCCTGAAGCATTTGCTGCGGTCCGTGAAGCATCTAAGCGAACGCTTGGGATGCGTCATTTTGATGTGCAGCTGATCGGCGGCATGGCGTTGCATGACGGCAAGATCGCTGAGATGAAGACCGGTGAAGGTAAGACGCTCGTTTCAACACTCGCAGGGTATCTTAATGCGCTTCCGGGAAATAACGTTCATATCGTCACGGTCAATGATTATTTGGCTGCTCGAGATAGTGCCTGGATGGGGCAGGTCTACGAATTCCTCGGTATGAAGGTCGGTCTTTTGCAAAATGGCATGGATCCCGCAGACAAGATCCCGCAGTATCAAGCCGATGTCACTTATGGCACTAATTCTGAATTCGGTTTTGACTATCTGCGCGATAACATGGTCGCACGTGCTGATCGTCGGGTGCAACGTGGTCATGCCTTTGCTATCGTGGACGAGGTCGACTCGATTCTTATCGATGAAGCACGTACCCCGCTCATCATCTCTGGTGCGGGCTCTCAGGCTGCTGAGCTTTACAAGAAGTTCGCTGCGATCGTGCCATCGCTCAAGCGCAATGTTGATTTTGAGATGGATGAAGCGAAGAAGACTATCTACACCACCGAAGCTGGCCTTGAGAAGGTGGAATTCCAGCTTGGTATCGAAGATCTATATGGTGATCCATCGGGCCAGATGCCTAATCACTTACAGCAAGCATTGAAAGCACAGTTCCTTTTTCATCGTGACGTGGACTATGTCGTTCAGGATGGCGAAGTGAAGATCGTTGACGAATTCACGGGTCGTATCATGGAAGGACGTCGTTATTCTGAAGGTCTACATCAAGCACTCGAGGCTAAAGAGCATGTGCTTGTTCGTCAGGAGAACCAAACGCTGGCGACCATTACGCTACAGAACTTCTTCCGTCTCTATGACAAGCTTTCAGGTATGACTGGTACGGCTATGACCGAAGATTCGGAATTCAGGCAGATCTATAATTTGCCAGTTCAAGCCATTCCGCCCAATCGCCCTGTAGCGCGTGACGATAAGAACGATCTTATCTATCGTACGATTGACGCGAAGTTCAACGCGGTTGCTGACGATATTGCTATGCGTCATGCGCAAGGACAGCCTTGCTTGGTCGGTACGGTTTCGATTGAGAGTTCCGAGCGTTTGAGCCGCTTGCTCTCGAAGCGTGGCATCAAGCACGAAGTCTTGAATGCTAAGAATCACGAACGTGAAGCATCTATTGTTGCTCAGGCAGGTCGTAAGGGTGCGGTTACGATCGCGACGAACATGGCTGGTCGTGGTACAGACATCTTGTTGGGTGGCAATCCTGATGTGCTCGCTCAAGAGTTCCTCGTAGAACAGCTTGAAGAAGATGAAGAACCGACCACGCAGCAATATGAAGCAGCGCGTGATCGCGCGCTCGCTATCACCGACCAAGAGAAGCTTGAAGTGAAAGCTGCAGGTGGTTTGTGCGTTATTGGCACAGAGCGTCATGAAAGCCGTCGAATCGACAACCAGCTTCGTGGTCGTTCAGGACGTCAGGGCGACCCTGGTGTGACGCAGTTCTATCTTTCGCTCGAAGACGATCTCATGCGTTTGTTTGGCGGGTCAAAGATGGACTCCATCTCTCATATGATGGAAAAGACACATCTTCCAGAAGATCAACCGATCCAAGCTTCTATGGTCTCGAAAGCGATCGAGACAGCACAGCGGCAGGTCGAGTCGGTGAACTTCTCAGCGCGTAAGAACGTGCTTGAATATGACGATGTCATGAACTTGCAGCGCAAAGCTATTTACAACGAGCGCAATGCGATTTTGGAAGGCAAGGATCTCACTGAGCGCATCCCCGAGATCATCGAGGACACAGTCACGGCAAACGTACTCGAATATGCTTCTCCTAAGCTTGCGAGCGATGACTGGGATATTGAGGGCCTCGATCAGTGGCTCGAACAGATGGTTGGTTCGACTGATCTTCGAGTTGAAACGCTCGATCATGAAGAGAATGCCTATACGCTCATAGACCTCATCAGCGAATACTTCCAGAATCGCTACGATATGCGCCAAGAGCAGATCGGAACGATCTTCCAAGATATCCAGTCGCAGGTCATGCTGCGTTTCATCGATACTAAGTGGATGGCTCATCTACAGGATATGGACTATCTGAAAGCTTCTATTGGTCTGCGTGCATACGGTCAGCGCGATCCACTCGTTGAGTATCGTGAAGAAGCACATCAGATGTTCTCGGCGCTCACTGATTCGATCTATGAGGATTTCCTTCGTTTCTTACTCCGCGCGCCGATCGTCGTTCAAGAGGTCGAACCTGCTGAAGAGACCCCGCTCGATGGTGCGGTTAGCTATTCGAATCCCGAAGAAGCGCTCAATTCAGGAGCGAGTCAAGCGCAACGTGTTCGTCAGGCAGCCGTCCAGGCACAAGGAATGCCCGCACAGGCTCCAAAGGAATCAGCCCCTGCGCGAACCGTACCTATCGAAAAGGATAAGAATGATCCGTATGCCAACGTAGGACGTAATGATCCTTGTCCGTGTGGTAGCGGTAAGAAATTCAAGAAGTGTCATGGCGCTCATGCTTGATCGTTCATGATGTTTGTCGTTGTATTCGTTTCGTGAGGGTCTCACTATGATCACGTATGATATCGCCCAACAGCGTCTTTGCGATGCTCAGGGTTTTCTCCATATCGACGATCGTGCGCGCGAACTTGAGGCGCTCGAAGCGCAGATTGCGGCTCCTGGATTTTGGGATAATGCTGAAACTGCTCAGAAGATCTCAAAGCAAGCTTCTGACGTGCGCGATCTGCTTGAGCGCTATGCGAGTGCTCGTCAGCTCCTTGACGATGCGCACACTGCAGCGGAATTCGCGGCTGAAGACGAGAGCTTTCAAGAAGAAGAGCAACAATGCCTCTCGAAGCTCGAAGCGATGCTTGATGCTTTCGAAATAGAATCATGGTTCACCGGTGCCTACGATGGAGCTGATGCCATCATTACCATCCATCCTGGTAGCGGTGGGCTTGAGGCGCAAGACTGGACTGAAATGCTTTATAAGATGTATTCGCGATATGCCGATCAGAAAGGTTGGAAGCAGAAACTGCTTGACCTTGTTCCTGGTGAAGGCATTGGCCTTGACCGCGTGAGCCTACAGATTGAGGGTCGCCACGCTTATGGTATGTTGCGCAGCGAGACAGGCGTTCATCGTTTGGTGCGCATATCTCCGACCGACGAGAAGAAACGCCGTCATACCACCTTTGCTGCCGTCGAAGTGGTCCCAGTGCTTGATGATGACGATATCGAGATCGAGATCGATCCCAACGATGTGCGTGTTGATGTATATCGCTCGAGTGGACCTGGTGGTCAGAGCGTCAATACAACAGATTCAGCAGTGCGTTTGACTCATATTCCTACAGGCATCGTGGTCACCTGTCAGAACGAGAAATCTCAGCTACAGAACAAAGAAGCAGCATTCCGTGTTCTGCGTGGCAAGCTTTTCGAGCGTGAAGAGCAGAAGCGTCAAGCAGAGCTTGCTGAATTAAAGGGCGAGAAGATGGACAACTCCTTTGGCAGTCAGATAAGGAACTATGTTCTCTATCCTTATCGACTGATCAAGGATACTCGTAGTAATATCGAAAGCGGCAACGTCGATGCGGCGCTCGATGGTGATATCGATCAGTTCGTTATCGGGTATCACCGATGGAAGGCGTCGCAGTAACGCAAGGTCAGGCGTGAAAGGACATCATGGCATCTGTTGAAGCACATCAAAAAGCCAACGCCATGCGTCGTGACATCATCACGATGATCCACGAAGCAGGTAGCGGCCATCCGGGAGGGTCGCTCTCCTGTACGGATATTATCGCCGCGCTCTATTTCGGCGACATTATGAACTACGATGCGTCCGATCCAGCTAGGGAAACGCGTGATCGCTTCATACTAGCAAAGGGGCATGCAGCCCCTGCGCTCTATGCGGCTCTTGCTGAGGCTGGCTTCTTTCCGAAAGAGGAGCTTTTGACACTCCGCAAGCTTGGTACGCGTCTACAAGGTCACCCTGATTCTAATCTTTTACCTGGTGTAGAGGTCTCGACAGGATCGCTCGGACAGGGGCTCTCCATCGCAGCAGGCGCTACAGCAGGGCTGCGTTTGAAGGGCGCTCATGCGAAAGTTTATACATTGCTCGGAGACGGTGAGTGCCAAGAAGGCCAAGTCTGGGAGGCGGCAAACTTCGCAGCAGCTCAGCGATTGGGCAATTTAGTGGCGATTATAGATGCCAATGGTCTTCAGATTGATGGCGCTCTTGAAGATGTATGTTCAGCGGGCTTGTTGAAGGATAAGTTTGAAGCCTTTGGTTGGGAAGTTCACGAGGTTGACGGACATGATATTGATGCGCTTATCGCGCTCTTCACTACCCTTAAAGACGAGTTGATCGGTATACCTAAGGCCATCATAGCGAAGACGATCAAGGGCAAGGGCGTTTCTTTCATGGAAAATCAAGCAGGTTGGCATGGAAAAGCTCCCAATGATGAAGAGGCTAAACGTGCGCTTGTAGAGCTTGAAAGCGAGGGAGACCGTGGTTAAGTTCGCAGATGCCGCTCAGGTACAGGAAAAGAAGGCAACGCGCGCAGCATACGGCAAAACGCTTGCAGCCCTTGCCGCTGAGGGTCTACCCATTGTCGCAGTAGATGCTGATCTTACGGGCTCTACAACCACCAAGACCTTTGGTCAGGCAGGCGATGATCAAAGCAAACGCCTTTTCAATGTGGGTATCGCAGAGCAGAACATGATTGGCGTCGCTGCGGGACTTGCACTCACAGGCAATATCGCATTCACGGGTTCTTTTGCCGTGTTCGGTACAGGGCGTTGTTATGATCAGATCAGGAATACGGTCGCTTATGCGAATCTTGATGTTAAGATCGCACCAACGCATGCAGGTATCTCGGTTGGCCCTGATGGGGGCTCCCATCAGATGCTCGAAGACATCTCGCTCATGCGTGGTTTACCTCCTATGAAGGTACTTGTTCCTGCGGATTATGAATCTGCATGCGCTGCGCTCAAGCTCGCTGCAAGAACACCTGGCCCTGTGTATGTTCGTATGGGTCGTGCCGCTCTTCCTGCAGTCTATGCTGAAGGTGTCGATCTGGAGATCGGTAAGGCATATTGCTTACGAGAAGGACACGATGTCTCCATCATTGCGTGTGGTGTCGAGATCGCACAGGCAAATAGAGCAGCTCAACTGCTCGCTGAAGAGGGAATCTCTGCTGAAGTTATCGATGCATTTAGCATCAAGCCGCTCGATCGCGATACTATTCTGTCCTCATTGTCAAAGACAGGGTGTGGGGTCATTGCTGAAGAGCATTCCGTATATGGTGGTCTTTGTTCTGCGGTTAGCGAACTGTGCGCAGAAGCGCTGCCAGTTCCGCTTGAGTTCGTCGCAGTGCGTGATCGCTTTGGCAAATCGGGCGAATTTGAAGAACTTATGGCGTATTTCGGCCTTGATGCCCCTGCTATCGTCCAAGCAGCGAAAAAAGTACTCATGCGCAAATAAGATTGCTATAATTTTTATGTCTCAGAATCGATACTATGAATGGAGCATACTGTGACAAACGATAACGGCGGAAGCGTCGGTAAACATGCCGCAGCGCATTCCGCACCGAATCTGACCGCACAGCTTTCGCAAGCATTGCCTACGGTCAACGTCGATGCAGTGAATCAGAGCACCGGCAATCCAGTCATCACGTTCGACCATGTTACGAAGATCTATCCTGCACAGCCGAACAAACCAGCACTTGATGATGTTACGCTGCATATCTATCCAGGTGAATTCGTCTTCTTGGTAGGCCATTCTGGTTCGGGTAAATCAACCTTCATTCGCTTGCTTACGCGCGAATTGAAACCAACCTCTGGTCATATTTATGTTGCTGATGAAGATCTTTCTTCGATGCGCAATTGGCGTGTTCCTTATCTTCGTCGCAACATCGGCTGCGTCTTCCAGGACTTCAAGCTGTTGCCGAACAAAACAGTCTTCGAGAATGTTTCTTTTGCTCTTGAAGTTATCGGAAAATCTCGTCATATCATTCGTACGCAAGTACCAGAAGTGCTGCGTTTGGTCGGTCTTGCAGATAAGCTCGATAAGCGCCCTGATCAGCTCTCTGGTGGTGAGCAACAGCGCGTCAGTATTGCACGCGCGATCGTCAATCGTCCACCGCTTTTGGTATGCGACGAGCCTACGGGTAATCTCGATCCGCAGAATTCTCGCGGTATCATGGATCTGCTTGAGAGGATCAACCGTACGGGCACCACGGTATTGGTTGCCACGCACGATCGCGAGATGGTGGACAACATGAGACGTCGTGTCATCGCTCTTGATAAGGGTCATCTCACGCGCGACCAGGATAGAGGAGTGTACGGTTTCGATGTCTAGTTTGCTTTACTTTTTCCGCGAGTCGCTCACTGGTTTCACTCGAAACTTTTCGACTACGCTTGGTTCGATCATCACTATTTTCCTGTCGTTGCTCATCATCGGCATCTTCTGCATCTGCGGCGTTATCATCAATAATGTCGTTACTTCAGTCGAGAATCAGGTCTCTATTACGGCTTATGTGGCTGATGATGCTTCAGAACAGGATATCGATTCGGTCGAGCAATATATTAAAGGTTTACCTGGAGTCGAGAGCGTAGGCTTCACGACAAAAGACCAAGCGCTTGAGAACTTCACGAATTCTATGACCTCGAATCCAGATATCGTTGCACAGCTCGATGGTGAGAATCCGCTTCCTGCTTCGATCGATGTCGATCTTTCTGAAGCTCAGTCGGTCACCGATATTGCTAATCAGATCCTTGCCAATGAAACGTTCGTGAAGATCTGTGATAATCCTGATGATCCTTCTGATTCTCTTCAGTATGGCCAAAAGACAGTCGATAAGCTCTTCTCGCTTACGAATGCGATCCGCTATGTTGGCATTGGGCTTATTATCGTTCTTGTTGTCATTGCGTTCATTTTCATCAATAACACGATTCGTTTGGCAATCCTTGCACGTCGTAAAGAGATCGCTATTATGCGTCTTGTCGGCGCATCGAATGGTTTTATTCGCGGTCCTTTCTTGGCCGAAGGTGCACTACATGCCATCATCGGTGCAGTGTTAGCTATTGGTGTGATCGAGCTCATTCGCCTCTTTGCGCTCCCGCGTATCACCACTGCGCTTCCGTGGTTACCCCTCAACGTTGAGCCGACCATGTTCCTTATGATTTATGCTGCGCTTTTGGTGGCAGGTCTAGTCATCGGCCTTTTGGGTTCGGTCTTTGCAATGCGTCGTTACCTCAAGGTGTAACCCCGCAAAAAGGTCAGGCATTCGGTGAGTCATTCCGATCAGAAAAAGAATCAATCTGTTCAAAAACGCAATGCGAGCATCATCAAAATCGTTGGTGCTTGCATTGCGGTCGTTTTAGTCTTCGTTGCGGGTTTTCTTGTTCGAGGCAATACCGATCTGCTCTCTTCGTTGGGCTTCTCTGATCTTTCGGTGAAACAAGAGATTAATCCCGGGGAGACGGTTTCGGGCAATACTTACGATTCGCTTTCTGCGCGCGTTGCAGAGGTGCAGGGCATCATCAAGAATGACAGTGTAGATACCTATGATCTAAACACCGCAACCACCGCTACGCTTGATGCGTTCATTAAGACCATGAACGATCCGTACGCTCGTTATTTCGATGCATCGAGTTATCAGACGTATTTGAATAGCGTCACTAATCCAAGCACGGGGATCGGCGTCCTGTTCGGCGAGACCGATGGATCATGCTATGTTGTTGATGTATTCGAGGGGTCTGAAGCTGCCAATATGGGCATTCTACCTGGTGATTATGTTGTGAGCATTGACGGTGAAAAAAAGGATCAATGGTCATTGCCTGAAGTTACTAATACTCTCAGCCGTGACGAGAATGATCTGGTTAATATCACATGGCGTCGTCCTGGAAGCGACCAGACAGGTGGAGGCACTACCTTTAACACCTCACTGCATTATGCCGACAATCCCGAGACCAACATTACCTATACCGTTTCGAACGAGACCGCATACATCGAGATCAAGCAGCTTGGGTCAGATTGTGCAGAGGTGTTGAAGAAGACTATCGCTGAGGCCGAGGGTAAAGGTGCTCGAGCTATCGTACTTGATCTGCGTAATATCCCTGGTGGTTATTTGACGCAAGCGACCGAGATTGCATCCTTATTCGTACAGAGCGGCACGCTCGTACAGATAAAGTCAGGTGAAAATACAACGACTAAATCTGCAGATGGCGTCGATGTTACGAATCTTCCCCTTGTTGTCATGGTAAACGAGAAGACCGCTGGTTCGGCCGAGGTCCTTGCAGCAGCATTACAGGACTCACGTCGTGCGACTATCGTAGGTGTACAGACGCAGGGCAAAGGATCCGTTCAAGTCATGCAACCACTTTCTTTTGGTGGCGCATTGCGTTATACCGCTGCTACCTACCTATCTCCGTCTGGTCGTGCGATCGATGGCAATGGCATAACGCCGGATGTTGCGATCAGTGATGCATCTCGTCAGCTTTCTATTGCGCTCGAGATCGCTGCATCGAATCGATAGCAGGCGAGATCGGACATGGCACGAAGGTCTTCGAAAGCGCGCCGGCAACCACGTTCACGCCCACAGGGTATATTGGAGATCACATCACGTGGTTTTGGTTTCGTTAAAACAGCAGAAGGTGAATATTTCATTCCCGCATCAAAGATGTATGGTGCGTTTCCTGGTGATCTGGTCGAGGTAGCACGGATTAGTTCGAATCGTGATCGTATCAGCAAAGCTTCGAGCGGCTCATCTCGTAAACCAACAGGTCGTGTTTCGAAGATTATTTCTCGTTCGTGTGATCGTGTTGTAGGTCGTTACGAGATCGCAGAACCTTTTGGTGTGGTGATTCCTGTCGATCAGCGTATACCCTACGATATCTTCACGCTTCGAGCAGATGATCGGACTATTGAAGAGGGTAGTCTGGTCGAAGTTGAGATGATCGAATATCCCTCGCGTAATTCTGCTGCAACAGGCAGGGTAGTGCGCGTGATCGGCTGTGGAGAGGATACCGATCTTGAGATCGAGTTGATCATTGCGCAACACAAGCTTGAGACCGAATTTAATGACCAAGCGCTCAAAGAGGCTGATGCTTGTGCACTCGATGTCTCTGCAGCTCTTGAATCTGGCTATCGAGATCTGCGAGATCGTTTCATCTTCACGATCGATCCGGTTGATGCACGTGATTATGATGATGCGATTTCAGTTGAACTCGATGCCGATCGTATCCATCTTGGTGTACATATTGCCGATGTTTCGGGCTATGTTGCTTTTGATTCCGCACTCGATCACGATGCTCGACGTCGTGGATGTTCGGTCTACTTGGTTGATCGAGTCATTCCGATGCTGCCCGAGCAGCTCTCGAATCAGCTTTGTTCGCTTGTGCCTGGTAAACCTCGTCTTGCAGTTACTGTAGAGATAGTATTGCGCGTTTCTGACGCAACAGTGGAGAGTTTTGATGTCTTCCCAAGCGTTATTGAATCGAATGCGCGTCTTTCTTACGATCAGGCTCAGGCTCTTATCGATGCAGATCCGGGCAATCTTGTTCAAGCTTTCAAGCAGCAACAAGCACCTTTTGGCGCGATCGATCTTGATGAGGGTGTTATCCATGCGCTCACAACACGTATCAATGCGGTGAAATCGCTTTCCGATAAGCTCTATCAACGTCGACATGCTGCAGGTTGCATGGAATTCAATCGTGTCGAAGCACGCGCGATTTTAAGCGATTCGGGTGCGCCGGTCGGCATCCGGTATCGTCGTCGCACTGATGCGACCAAACTTATCGAGGAGTCAATGATCCTTGCGAATCACCTCGTGGCACGTTGGCTCGACGACCGATCGATGCCGTGCATATATCGCACGCATGCGGCGCCTGGTCGCGATGCACTCTTCTCGCTCTACGAGATCTTGCAAGAATTTGATGCGTTTCACGCGCTTGATAAGACGCTCTTCTGTGCAGGCAATCCTCATGTCTTGCAGGAGGTGCTCGCAACTCCTGTTGATGAGCAGACGCGTGAGCTGGTGAGCATGTTACTTCTGCGCAGTATGAAGCAGGCTTACTATTCGACAACAGAGTCGGGACATTATGGACTCGCTCTTGAGCAATATTGCCATTTTACAAGCCCTATCAGGCGTTATCCTGATCTTATGGTTCATCGTATGGTGAAAGAGGCTTTTTTTGCAAGATCAGAGACCTTTGAAGCAGAGAAGAACTCGAGCGCATGGATTGCTGAGCATGCTTCTGAGATGGAGCGTATTGCTGCTAAGGCTGAACTTCAGTCGCAGCTCGTCAAGCTGATCGAGTATCTTCAAGGCTTTATCGGACAGCGTTTCGAGACCCTTATCTATAGCGTTTCTACATTTGGTGCAGTTCTGCGCATGGATAATACCGTGCAAGGTTTTCTACCTATCGAAGAGATGGGTGATGAATACTTTTCGTATGATCCTGAACGCGCTCTTCTCACAGGAGTGGATACAGGATGTACTTACCGTATCGGACAGAAGCTCGAGGTTATTCTTGTTGAAGCCGACTGGCGCACACGACAGATCATCTTCAAATTGGCGACTGATTTCGAATGAGCCTTTCATGCAGGATCGGCGTCTGCTTGACGGCGCGGTATAATTCAACGAAGAACGCGAACGAACGAGTAGCGATCATGCTCGTATCCAAATGATAAAGATCACGAAAGTTAGGGAAGATCCTATGTCTAAGGTAGATAAGAAATTCTTAAAAAAGATTCTCGAGACCCCTTCGGTCACGGGCACAGAAACTGATGTTGCTCAGCGCGTCCGTACCCGTTTATCGGGTGTTGCGGATCAGGTTGAGACCAATGTGATGGGCTCTGTGCATGCGACTTTGAAAGGCACAGGCAAAGCACCTTCGGTCATGATCGCTGCTCATATGGACGAGGTGGGTCTTATGGTCACCTATATAAGCGATGGGGGGTTTTTGAGCGTTGCCGCAGTAGGTGGTGTCGATGCTGCTATTTTGCCCGGTATGCGTGTTGATGTGCATGCCGAATCGGGTACCTATCGCGGTGTAGTCGGTAGAAAGCCCATTCATCTTATCAGTCCTGACGAGCGTAAGAATGTTACACCGCTTGATGACTTGGTGATCGATCTCGGCATGCCTGCGAAGCAGGTTAAAAAGCTCATCAAGATCGGCGATGTGATCACCTACGGTGTTGGTTTTGAGCAGTTCGGAAAGGGCATGGCAGTCTCGCGTGGTTTTGACGACAAGATGGGTGTCTATATTGCGGTGCGAGTACTCGAAGAGCTTGCTCGCGTAGGGCGTGCTCCTGGTGACTACATCTGCGCTGCCACCGTTCAAGAAGAGATCGGTCTTCGAGGTGGTACAACATCTGCATATGGCGTGCATCCTGATGTTGCTATCGCGCTCGATGTAACGCATGCGACCGATTATCCCGGCATCGATCCTTCTAAGTACGGCAAGCTTGTTTGTGGTGGCGGTCCAGTGATCGCGCGTGGTCCAAACATAAATCCTGTTGTCTATGAGCGTTTGCTAGCAGCAGCAAAGAAAGCTCATGTTAAAGTTCAGATCGAGGCTGAGCCACGCGTGACAGGTACCGATGCTGCTGCGATGCAGATCCAGCGCGGCGGTAAAGCAACGGGACTTGTTTCGGTTGCATTGCGCTATATGCACACTCCGACAGAAGTACTCGCGCTCAAAGATCTTGAAGCATGCGTCAAGCTGCTCACACAGTTTATTCTTGATCTCGATGAAGACGTTTCCTTCGTTCCAGGTATGTAGTCATGGCTAAGGTCGATAAGATCATTGCAAAGAATCGTCGTGCGTTGCACGATTACGAAATCCTTGAAACTTATGAGGCAGGTGTTGTGCTGACGGGTACAGAAGTATGCTCGTTGCGAGAGAACAACTGTCAGCTTACAGACTGTTTTGCGCTCATCCGTAATGGTGAGGTGTGGATGCACAATCTTCACATCGCCCCCTATAGTCATGGCAATATTGCAAACCCTGATCCTGATCGCACCCGTAAGCTGCTTTTGCATCGTAATCAGATCCGTGATCTTGCGCGTAAGACACAAGAACGAGGTATGGCGCTCGTTCCCTTGAAGATTTATTTCGATAATAATTCGCGTGTGAAAGTCGAACTTGCTGTTGCTCGCGGCAAGAAGCTCTACGATAAACGGGCTTCGATGGCAGAACGAGATTCGAAGCGAGAGATCGACCGCGCGATGAAGCAACGTTACCGCTAGATCCCAGGAAGAGAGAAAGATATGAATGATTCTGTTATCACGATGATCAACAAGCTTCATGCGCGCCTTGACGATCTTGCCGAGGTTGTATCTTCCATTCCATTCGAGCTGAGCGGATATGATAAGAGGCTCGATCGTATTGATGATCAGGTCTATTTGATCGAGGTCGAATTAGAGAAGAAGATGCAGGGAAGCGTGCCGCTCACGCCGCTTTCTTCTGAAGAATCCAAAGCTTTTGATGTCGCTGCAGGAGAGCAAGCAGCGAGCAAGGCTGCGAAGAGTTCGGTTCATATTGTCGATGAGCAGATGAATGCAGACGATCTCTCACAGGTCAGAATCGCTTCTTCAGATGGAAAAGACGGTGATGATGAAGAGCCCGAAGGGTTTCTCACCGATTCTGCTAAAGAAACGATTGCAGGTGCGACTAAGACTTTGAATTCGCTTTATAAAGATGGTAAAGAGGTTGTTGGTGAATTCTCGGAAGCGTTTGGCGATATCAAAGAGGTCTTTAGCAAGAATCCTTTCAAGAAACATCGTTAGATGCTTGCAGAGTAGGGAACTCTTATCTGACGGGTAAAGTTATACTTCGATACCATTAAGGGTAGTCTTGTAGTGTACGGGGTTTCTAAATACGAGATAGGTATAACAACAGCCACTCTTCGATAGTAAGAGTGGCTGGTGTTCTTGAACGCTTCAGGGCGTTTCGAAGTGCGATGTGGCAGAAGGGTGATTACTTGATAGCCCTCATCGCTTCATCGAATTCAGCAGCGCTTTCAGCAGCTGCAGCAGCTGCACCTTCGTTTCCTTGCGCATCGAAATCCTCGACTGCAGCTTCTGCTTCGCCGCGAATATCGTATTCGAGTTTTTCAAGGTCGTCCTTTGCGATGCGATTCAGTTCCTCATTCGAGATATCCATGATGAACACCTTCCTTCGTGAAGTAGGTCTCTTTCGATACTTTTATTGTAGTTAACCAGGTATGAAATGCGATTACCGCAGGGAAACCGTTTTCTTTCGTCTTGGCTACAAGCTCCCGTCGGTCGAACAATAACGACACCTGCGGGATTTCATGAGATAAGCCTTGGACAGAGTTCTCTCGTATGGTATATTGCTAGGGCTTGTTTGTAATTAACAGCTCTTATACGGGCTGTCGAAGAATGAACGATAAATGGAGTTGATCAAGAATGTCCAAAGTATGTGAGATCTGTGGTAAAGCACCAAGCGCTGGTCGTAATGTCAGCCACTCTCATCGCGTTACGAATCGTACCTTCCGCCCGAACATCCAGAAGGTTACTATCAAGCTCAATGGTAAGGTCAAGCGCGCAAATGTGTGCACCAAGTGCCTCAAGGCTGGTAATGTCGAGCGCGCATAATAGATAATCTTGCGTTGAACTCGAAGACCATCCATTCGGATGGTCTTTTTTGTGTAATATAATCATCTTAGATCATGTCCTCTTGTTGGCCCATAGTGGGTCAATGGTTTGAAAGGAACGCCATGAGTACCGATATTCCTGGAGATCTGATCGTTTCAGAGGATGTCTTGGCAGACATCGCTGGCCACGCTGCTCTTCAGTGCTACGGCGTCGTTGGCATGGCTGTGCCGAGCGCGAACACTGGCTTCAAAAGACTGCGTCCGAACTCACCGTTGCGCAAAGGTGTTATCGTCTCTGTCGATGAAGAAGGTGTTCTCATCAGTCTTTATGTCATTCTTGAGCACGGCGTTAACATTAATGCAGTATCGACGAACCTTGTCGATCAGGTAACATTTGCGCTCGAAGAGTTCATTCAAAGCCCGCTTAAGGGGATCGACGTGCACGTCCAAGGGATCAAGGTCAGGTAAGCGCGCGTTCGCCAACGATCAGCTCGCAAAGAGGAGTCTTTTGCATGAGTAACTATACTTCTAACGATGTGGTAAATGCCATTGCAGCTGCTGCAAAGGCGTTGGACGCTCGCAAGGATGAGATCAATCGCCTGAACGTCTTTCCTGTCCCAGATGGCGATACAGGAACGAACATGTCGCTTACGCTTGCGATGGTGGTAGAGAATCTCGCATCGCTACCTATCGGTGCTTCGGCTGCTGAGAAACGCCGTGCGATCACATCTGGTGCTCTTATGGGTGCGCGTGGCAATTCCGGCGTCATTACTTCCCAGATCTTGCGCGGTCTGTGTGAGGGATTCGAAGGTCATGAATCTTTCGATATGGATGCAATCGGCGACGCGTTCGCTAAAGCGGTTGAAGTTGCCTTCAATGCAGTACGTAAGCCCGTTGAGGGCACTATTCTCACGGTTTTGCGTGATACTGCAGCTGCCGCAAAGCCAACAAAGAAGCATCGTCCAGAGTTTGAAGAGTACCTTCAGAATGTCGTGAATGAAGCATATGCTTCGGTTCAGCGCACCCCTGATCTTCTACCTGTTTTGAAAGAGAATGGAGTGGTTGATGCGGGCGGTTATGGTCTTGCTATCTTCTTCGATTCTTTTGTCGCTGCTCTTACTGGTCGTGCAGAGGCCATGGTCGACGAACTTGCGTTCGCACGTACAGCTGCTCCTAAGGCGGAAATTGAGCAGATCAACGACTGGGAGGGCTCAGAATACACTTACTGCAATGAATTTCTTGTTCATACCGATGATCTCGATACTGCTGAAGCGCTTGACTTCTTGCAGAGTATGGGAGATTGCGAACTATGCGTTGGTTCGGCTCCGGTCTATAAGGTCCACGTTCACTCCAATACCCCCAATGAGGTGCTGGCATACTTCTTGGACAAAGGTGCGATCTCTGAAGTGCATATCCATAATATGAAGCTTCAAAGCGCTGAGCGCTCTGCTTCACTTGAAAAGGAGTTGCAGGCAGAGAAGAAACCGATCGGATTCGTTGCGGTTGCTGCGGGTTCTGGCAACGCTGCTATTCTTGAGAGTCTCGGTGTCGATGTGGTTGTTTCTGGTGGTCAGACCATGAACCCTTCAACAAAGGAACTGCTTGACGCGGTCGATCGAGTAAATGCAGATGCGGTGATCATCCTTCCGAACAACAAGAACATCATCATGGCTTCGCAAAGCTGTGTCGACGTATCAGAAAAACCCTGTGCGGTCGTAGCGACTACAAGCGTCCCTGAGGCGTTCTCAGCGCTTTTTGTCTTCGACGAGTCCGCATCGCTTGAAGAAAACGTTGAGGAAATGACCGAGGCTGCTCAGGAAGTACGGACAGGCGAGGTCACGCATGCTATCAAGAACGCAAAGGATGCGCACGGTGGTCCTATCAAGGAGGGCGACACCATTGGTATCGCTGAAGGCTTGATTGAGGTGGTAGGCGATAGCGTTGCTGATGTGACGCTTGGTATTCTTGAGGTCATGAATGCAGATGATGCTGATACGCTCACCATCCTTGCGGGCGAGGATCTCTCACAAGAAGACTTCGATACGATCATCGAACGTATTGAAGAGGCCTACGAAGATCTTGAGGTTGATCCTCATCGTGGCGAGCAGCCTCTCTATCCGATCATCTTATCGCTCGAATAGGGCCTCGTATCGTGACAAAGCGCTCTTCACAGTATGATCGAAAGGCGGATCGGAGGCAGTGCTCCGACCGCCTTTCTGCTACCTTGCGTTTCGATGCTCCCGTGAGCACGATCGCTCAAGTGAGCGAAAAGCGTGCTTCTATGCTCGAAGCACGTGGTGTTACGCGCGTGCGTGATTTGCTCGATCGATTTCCGCGACGATATCTCGATATGTCCGAGTTGCTCACTATCGCTCAAGCAAAGATCGGTCTTTCATGTACGATCATGGCAAGCGTGCATGAAGTGAAGGCTAAGCAACCGCGCCGAAATCTTTCCCTGGTCGAGATCACGCTCGTTGATTCGACATCAACGTTGATCGTCACCTGTTTCAATCAGCCCTGGCTTGCTCAGAAGTTGTCGAGTGGTGATTTGCTCACGGTCTCGGGAACGATCGAGTTCAACTACGGATTCAAGCGCATGACCAATCCGCTCATAGCTCTTATTGAAGATGCAGATGAGGCGCGAGGTGTCATCCAGGCTTTACATCCTACGCTCAATCAACTTTCACCTGCGCTTATGAAACGCTTGATAACAAATGCACTTAAGGTAGTACGCGGAATGTACGATCCTTTGCCGCTTGGATTGCGCAAACGATATCGTTTGTGTTCGCGGTATCAAGCTTATCGAGCGATCCACCTTCCATGCAGCATGGAAGAAGTAGCGATGGCGCGTAGGCGCTTGCTCTATGAGGAACTGCTCTTTCTTGAGCTAGAGCTTTTAAGCGAGCAAAAGAGACGCACAGAGAGAGATACTCCTTTTATCCAGCAAAGCGATGAGTCTCTCTTTGCGCAGATCAGTGCATTGCTTCCTTTTCGGCTCACCGAAGAACAAATGGGTGCGATTGCTGATATTCTCGGTGATATGCGTGCTCCGTTTATCATGGATCGTATGTTGCTTGGTGATGTCGGTACAGGTAAAACGATCGTTTCGCTTTTTGCGCTTGTTGTCGCAGCAAGCAACGGGCATCAAGCGCTCATGGTTGGACCGACTGAGATCTTGGTACGTCAATATGAACGAGTACTCGGCCCTTTGCTCGACGAGCTTAATATCTCATGGGCGGTCTTGAGCGCGATGACCCCACCCGAAGATCGTTCTATCATTTTAACTGGGTTGCATGAAGGGTCGATCTCTGTATGTTTTGGCACCCATGCGCTCTTCGAGCCATCGGTTGTGTTCCGAGATTGCTCCTTTGTATGTTTTGATGAACAGCAGCGTTTTGGCGTGGATCAACGCGAGCGTCTGCTTGCAAAAGCACCAGGAGCTGATGTGCTCTCTATGACCGCAACTCCTATTCCGCGCTCACTCGCTCTTGCGCTCTACGGAACAACTGCACTCAGCTATTTGCGCAAACCGCCTTCTGTGAAGAGCGCGCGTACCACTTCAGTGCTTCCGTTTACAGACGAAGGTGTTGCCTATGACGCCGTTCGTGCGGCCCTAGCTCGAGGAGAACAGGCTTATGTTGTCTGTCCGCTTATCGGCGTATCGACCGAGCAGCTTCAAGGTGATGATGTTGAAGAGGAAGAACAGATTGAATATGCGTTGGTTGAGTTTGGTCTCGAATCAGATTCGATCACGAATAGTAAAACATCGATCGCTGCTGATAATCCACGCGTTGCAGCTGCAAAGCAGCATGCGAAAATCCTGCAAGCCCAGGTCTTTCCTGAAGCACGTGTTGCACTGCTTCATGGTCGAATGACATCAGAAGAGAAGACATCCATCATGGAGGAATTCGTGAAGGGTGATATCGATATTCTGGTCTCTACTACTATCGTCGAAGTCGGCGTTGATGTGTCCAATGCAACGATCATGATAGTTGAAGATGCTGATCGCTTTGGTTTGGCTCAGCTTCATCAACTTCGTGGTCGAGTAGGTCGAGGCGAAAAACCCGGTCAGGTATTTCTTATCACAAGATCGAAAGCCCCGTCGGCACTTGAGCGTTTGCAGGCGATGGAAGTGACGGAAGATGGTTTTGAGCTTTCCGAGATAGATCTTTCGCAACGAAAAGAAGGTGATGTGTTTGGTGCACGGCAGCATGGCGCATCACCATTGCGCTTGGTCAATGTCATTCGAGATAGTGCGGTCATCGAGGCAGCCTATCATGATGCATACGATATCGTTTTTAACGACAGCCTCGGATCCCTCGAACGTGCTATTCTCGATCAGGAGCTTCGTGCACAGATGCGAAGCTGATTGACGAAAGAGGGTTCTTATCGATGCGCGTGATTGCGGGAAAATATAAGGGACGAAACCTCAAGACGCTCAAAGGTGATACGACTCGGCCGACCACCATGCGTGTGAAAGAGTCTCTTTTCAGCAGCTTGATTAGCATACGAGGAGATTTTGATGGCATTGTGGTGCTCGATGCGTTCGCGGGCTCTGGCGCACTCGGTATCGAATCGCTCTCAAGGGGTGCAACTAAAGCGGTCTTCTTTGAACGATCGAAGCAAGCTGCACAGATCGTGAAAGACAATCTTGCCTTGTTACAAGATGCGCATGATAAAGCGTTGCTCGAACTTGGCGATACCGCACGACTTGCAATGCGAAAGCGCCCGTATGCTTTCGATCTGGTCTTTTTTGACCCACCTTATGTATATGCTGTGCAAGAGGTCTTTGACATCATTGCATCGCTTGATGAGGCTGGAGTTTTGAATACAGGGGCGCTCATCTGCTATGAGCTTTCGAAAAAGAATAAAGAAATGTGTGCAGTCGAGGCGCATAGGGTAAAATGTGAACTCGTCTCGATGAAGGATTTCGGCGAGACGACCTATGTCATTTTGAGAAAGGGCAATGAATGAAGCGTGCAGTTGTTCCGGGTACGTTCGACCCGATCACTAAAGGTCACATCGATGTGATCGCTCGTGCCGCGCAGGTCTTCGATGAGGTTATTGTTGCAGTGGCGGCATCTCATAAAAAAGGACCGATCTTTGACCAAGAGACACGTGTTGATCTTGCGAAAGAAGCGCTTTTGGATTACCCGAATGTTCGTGTAGTAGGTTTTAATTGCTTACTTGTCGATTTTGTTCGTGAGCAGGAAGCTCATATTGTCGTAAAGGGTCTGCGTGCTATCACTGATTTCGAATACGAATTCCAGCTCACTGCACTCAATTACGAACTTTCTAAGGATCTTGAAACATTCTTTATCATGTCACCACCGAAGTATATGTACCTTTCGAGCTCGATCGTGCGCGAGATGGCTTCAATGGGGGGAGATGTGAAGCGCTTCGTGCCTGAGTGCGTAGAACGTGCGCTTATGGAGTATTTCAACGAAGCATATTGATCAGCGACCCACGTGCTCGTACGCTTACCGACGAAAGGGCCTTCCTATCGAATCGATTGTTCTCTGCGATGAGGACGAATAGGTTTTTTTGTTGTCTAAGTGCCGCTTATGCTCTAAGATAGTAAAGATTTTATTCGTGTTCTGAACACGATTGGAAGGATGTTTATGGACGAAATTGGAGTAATGAACCTTATCGAAGAGCTTTCTGTGCTCATCGAAGATTCGAAACCGGTTTTCGGCAAGAATACCATGCGACAAGTGGATGCTCAGGCAGCATTCGAGATTCTTGACGAGATCCGTGACACCTTCCCGAGCGAATTCGCTCAAGCTCGTCAGATCATCAGAGAACGTCAGGCGCTGCTTGATGAAGCAGAAGCACAGGCTTCGCGGCTTATTGAAGATGCACGCAGCCAAGCGATCACTATCGCATCTGAGCAGGAGATCGTTCGTATCTCTCAACAGCAAGCGGATACTATTATGGCTGAAGCTCGTGAACTCGAGCGTGAGACGCGCGCGGGTGCTGAAGACTTTGCTGATGAAGTATTCTCTCATGTCGAGCAAAGTCTCGATACCGCACTAAACAGCGTTCGCCGTTGTCGCGATCGTTTGAACGCGAACTCTCTTAGCGCTGGTCGCTAATGAACGCACAACAGCATTTTCTTAAGCTGCCGGAATCTCTATTCGAGACTTCGGCAGTTGCTGATTTTACTGGCGATATCGCTCTTGATGACATCATCATGGGCGCCGATCGCTATTCTTTTCCAGAGCCTGTGCACTATCAGCTCATTGTCACGAACACGGGTGGTGCATTCTTGGTAACAGGATCGCTCGGAGCTCGCGCATTGAGTGCATGCGCTCGATGCTTGGACGATGTCGAACTTGACATTGATGCCGAGGTTGAAGCCTACTACCTGATTCCAGATGTCGAAGCTTCTTTTACTGAAGATGAAGAGGTTGAATACGAGATCTTAGAAGGCAAGGATAAGATTGATCTAGACGCGCTTGTGCGCTCTGCTCTTGCGCTTGCTTTTCCTTATATCCCGCTTTGTAAAGACGATTGTGCGGGGCTTTGTTCTCAATGCGGCGCAAACCTCAATCATGAAACATGCGATTGTGTTATAGAACACGATGATCATCCCCATAACCCGTTTGCAGTGTTAAAGGATCTTAAGCTCGATACAGACTAGCAATGCCTTTATCGATCAAGCGTAGTGTGTGTGAGTGATTCTATCTTGCCCAAACTTTATCATTCATGTTTTCACTGCCGTTCAGGTAACTCGCGAAAACTAAGCCATTGAATTTACGAGTAAGGTTTGTTAGCATGTCTCTTTGCGTCAAACGTAAGTTTCAGGCCATGCCTGTGTTATAGAAGGAGAGACTGATGGCAGTACCTAAGCGTAAGACTGGTCGTGCACGTACTCATGCACGTCGTAGTGAAAATGATAAGATCGCAGCACCTTCTCGTTCTTTGTGCCCAGAGTGTGGCGAAGTGAAACTTCCGCATCGTGTTTGTCCGAACTGCGGCCATTATCGCGATCGTGAAGTGATTCAAACCGCATAAGCAGCGCTGATCGACTAACGTTCGATTGTTATTCAGAATCCCTCGGTCATCGATCGAGGGATTTTTCTGTATCGTGTTGACTTACGGGGCCACATGAACCTTTTCTTCTAGAATTGTAGTATTGAACTTATGAGGTGAAGACCGTGAATGAAATGATTACTGTTGCTGTAGATGCGATAGGCGGCGATCATGGCGCTCCTGTTGTACTTGATGGCGTAGCAAGAGCGCTTAGAGCTGATCAGAATTTGCAGGTGATCATCTGTGGTCCGAGCGATATTGTCGTGCCCTTTGCCAAGGATCACGATCGTTGCATCGCTCAAGAATGCACTGAAGAGATCGCTATGGATGAACATCCTGCACAAGCGGTGCGGAAGAAAAAGGACTCTTCTATTGTTGTGGGTTGCCGTCTTGTAAAGGAAGGTGTTGCCCAAGGGTTCTTTTCGGCTGGTTCAACAGGTGCCTGCCTTACAGCTGCTACGCTTGTGATGGGTCGCATCAAGGGTGTCATGCGTCCGGCTATCGCCACCATCATCCCGTCTCCTGCAAAACCTGTGGTTATGTGCGATGTGGGTGCGAATGCTGATTGTAAGCCAGCCTATCTTGTTCAGTTTGCCCAGATGGCCTCCGTTTATGCCGAACAGGTTATCGGTATTTCTGATCCGAGTGTTGCATTGCTCAATATTGGTAGCGAGGATACGAAAGGATCCCAGTTCAGCCAAGAAGCGTTTGCGCTTATGAAAGAGGCTTTGCCGAACTTTATCGGCAACAAGGAGGGCTGTGATATTCTGCCTGCTGGCGCCGATGTCTTTGTTACAGATGGGTTCACTGGTAATGTGTGCCTGAAGACGATCGAGGGAACATCGAAAGTTCTTTTCAGCGCACTTAAGGACGTGATGATGAAGGATCTGAAGACTAAGCTTGCTGCACTTTGCTTAAAAGGTTCCCTTCAAGAGCTCAAGGACTCCATCGATCCTGATCTATACGGTGGTGCTCCCTTGCTCGGAGTGAACGGAGCATGCTTGATCGGCCATGGTTCTTCGAATGCGACAGCGATTGAAAACGGGATCGCGATGACTGCACGAACCGTTCGTTTGGATGTTTCGGGAATAATCGCCCGTACCGTGAAAAAAGACGACGACCTCGGGTAAAATTGATACGTTTTGTTCGTTGACGAGGGAGCTTGATTGAGCAAAGTAGAAGAACATAGAGCTCTTTTGAATGAGGCCGAAAAGACGCTCGGTCATCATTTCAAGGATCCGACGCTTCTTCTGGCAGCACTCACGCATCCCTCTGCTGCTGAGGGACGATCGCTCTCAGACTCATACGAACGTTTGGAGTTCTTGGGCGATAGTATCCTTGGTGCTATCGTTGCCGATCGAGCTTTTCATGCCTATCGCAATGTTGATGAGGGCGGCCTTACGCGCATCAAAGTCTCTCTTGTTTCAGGAGCATCGCTCTCAAAGACAGCAGAAGGTCTTGGATTTGCTGATCTGATCATCTTCGGCTCTTCGGAGACAGGCACGGGAAAGCGCGGCCTTCATTCAGCGCTCGAGAATGTCTATGAAGCTGTTGTTGCAGCACTCTATCTCGATGGAGGCTGGGATGCGGCATGCGCATTTGTCGATCGTACGCTTGTAGTGAATATGAACCTCGATATGGCGCGTGAGCCCGAGAATCCTAAGAGCGTATTGCAAGAAAAGCTCCAAGAAGATGGCATCACGCCGACCTATCGATTGGTAGAGACACAAGGACCTCCTCATAACAGAACATTCATCACACAGGTCTTCGTGGGGGTCAATTCGCTTGCAAAGGGTGTTGGCCGCACGAAGAAGGAATCTGAGAGCAATGCTGCTGATTCAGCATTGAAAGCGCTCAGTTCATTCTTCGATGCGAAGGACTCGAAGGATAAGAAACGCCAGGCAGATGCGAGAGCGGCAGTAAAGGCTGCGAAAGCAGAAGAAAAGGCGAGGAGAAAAGCTGAAAATGCGCGAAAGAAGAAGCAGTAAGGGGCTTGCGTGTATCTTAAGTCGTTGAATCTGAAAGGGTTCAAGTCCTTTGCCGACCGAACGGTCATGCGCTTCGAGCCAGGACTTGCAGCCATCGTTGGTCCGAATGGATCAGGTAAATCGAACATCTCCGATGCGGTGTTGTGGGTGCTTGGCGAACGTAACGCTAAGAGCTTGCGCGGGCAGTCTATGGAAGACGTCATCTTCTCGGGGTCTTCAGCAAGAAAACCTGTTGGCGTTGCAGAGGTCGAGCTTGTGCTCGACAATTCTGATGCTACGTTGCCCGTCGATTTTACCGAAGTGTCCATCGGGCGTCGTATGTATCGAAATGGCGAGAGCGAATACTTGATCAATGGTGCGCTTGTACGTCGCATGGACGTGCTCGACATCCTCCACGACAGCGGGCTTGGTTCTGGCACGAACTCCATCATCTCTCAGGGCAATCTCGATTCTATCCTCTCATCGCGTCCCGAAGATCGTCGCGAACTGATTGAAGAAGCGGCAGGTATCCTCAAGCACAAGGAGAGGCGGAAGAAGAGTGAGCGTAAGCTTGCTCAGATGGATGCACATCTAGCACGCGTGAATGATATCACCGCAGAGGTCGAGCGCCAGCTCAAGCCTCTTGAGCGTAAAGCAAAAAAAGCACTCATGTTCAAAGAGCTCGATGCTGAATACCGAAAATATCGTCTTGATCTTGCTGTAGACGATCTGCGTATACTGCAAGATCAGTGGAATCAGATTCTTGAGCGCGAACAGGCAAGCCAGAAGAGCGCTAATAGCGCGCTTGCTGCACTCACGCAAGCCGAAAAAGCTCATGATGAGCTACAAGGTCGATTGCAAACCACAGGTGAGAACGAGTCTTCGCTTGGCGAGGATTATCGCCGAGCCCGCTCAATAGCTGAATCGATCAATTCTCAGTGTCTTGTGCTTCGAGAGCGCCGCCATTCTTATGAGCAAGAGCTCGCGCATGGGGTGCGATCGTTCGAGAACGAGAAAATCCAGGTCAAACGCGTACGCGCTGATCTCGAGGAACTTACAGCGCAATTCGAAGAAGTCGAGAAGTCTTTCAAGATGGCTTCTACAACCCAACAGCGTATTGAACAGAACTACAATGATCGAGTCGATCAGCGCAATGGACTTCGTAAGCAAATCGATACCGTCATGGCTGAGCAACGTTCGCTCACGTATCGCAGCGAGACCATCCAAACCACGCTTGACTCTATGAAAGAAGAGTTACATGAGACGCAGGTCCGCTCGGAAGTCGCGGATGCGCAGGTTGCGGATTCTCAGACGCGTCTTACCCAACTTGAACAAAAATGTGCCAGCTTGCAGCAACAGGTCGATAAGCTCGAAAGCGAACTGATAGAAGCAGAACGCACAGAGCAAGACGCGCGCGAGAAGCTGAATGGTGCATTGCTCAAACGTGAACAGACGCGTGCAGAGATGGATGAAATGCGTGAGGAGCTCACTCAGGTAGGAGCTCAACGAAAGGCACTCGAAGAGCTCGAGCGTGCTAACGAAGCATCAAATCCTGTGCTCTCATGGCTTATGTCTGACGATCATGAGCTTGGCTCGTGGCGTGCGCTCACTCACGAGCTCTCGGTTCCAGGTGATCTTGATATGATCGTAGAGGCATTGCTCGGTTCAAACATGCATGGTCTATTCGTAGAAGATATGGACAGCGCTGCACGTTTTATCGCCGGTCTCGAAGCGAGTGGTGAGACAGGTGATGTTGTCTTGCTGCCGGAAAAGAATATGTTTCAGCTGGTCGATGAAGATACCTTCGCTCAAGCCGAACACGCACACCGTTTGCTTGATAAGATCGAGACGTCAAAGCGTTTTGCTCGCGGTTTTGAAATGCTTCTCGGGCAAGTCTATCTCTACGACACGAGAGAAGAGCTCTTCAAGGCATGGCAGCGTGCTCCACACGGGGTTACGCTCGTTAGTCGAGATGGGTGCATTGTCGATACGAATGGTCGTGCCCGCTTTTTCCGAAAGTCCGAGGAAGACAAAGCCAACAGCGCGCTCTTGCGGCGTCGTAATCTAAACGAATTGCGTACACGCGAATCGAAGCTCTCAGATCGATTCGCTGAGATACGTGACACCTATGATGCGCTCGAGAACTCGTTGAAAGAGCTTCAGATCGAATCGCTCCAAGCCTCAGAGAAGAGCGCAAATGTACGGGCTCAGCGCGACTCTACATCACTTGATCTACAAGGTGAATCTCAGACGCTTGAGGCACTGCGCATTAGCCATGACAGCCTGCTCAAAGAACAACAGCGCTATCGTAGGTATCTTGAAGAGGCTCAGCCTGACTCTGACAAGCTCAAAGAAGAGCTTGTTCAGGTTCAGGCCGATCTGCAGGAGAATAAGAAACAAGTCGAAGAGATGCACAAATTGCTCGACCCTGTTCAGGCTCAAGTGCTCTCACTCTCCGAGGAACTCTCTGATGCTCGTTTGGAGAAAGCGCGTTTGCAAGAGGCCTATGCCTACAACGAACGCATGGTCGCATCGCGTAAGCAAGAGATCCGTAATCTCGAAACACGCTCTCTTGCACAAGAGCAGCGTTTCAAGATGCTCGAAGCGGCATCTGCTCGCGTCGAGCCGCTGCTTACTTCGCTCGAATTGCTCTATGAAGCAGTCTCACATCATGTTTCTGATCTTGAGATCATGACTCGCGAGAGTCAGGAGTCCCAACAAGAATTGCACAAGCTCATCGCTGAATCGACGCAAAAGGTGCGCGAGTTGCGCATTTCGCTCGATCAACAAAGTTCGGCTGCATCCGAAATTCGTGTTGAGAAGGGTCGTCTTGAGATCAAAGTCGATGGCGCAATCCAGGTCATCGTCTCCGAGTGCGAAACTCCGCTCGAAACGGCACTCGAGCTTCCTAAGATCGAAGATCGCACGCGCTGCGAGCAAGAGGCGGATCGTTTGATGCGACGAATCAAGAATCTCGGAACCGTGAATCCTGATGCGGCTTATGAGTATGAACAGGTAAATGAACGTTACAACTATTTGCTCTCGCAGCTGCAAGATATGAATAATGCGCGTAGCGCTCTTGCGCGCATCGTCGCGCTCATTGATGAGCGGATGATCGACGATTTCGTAAAGACCTTCGAGCAGGTGAATGCGAATTTCTCGGAAATCTTCTCAACGCTCTTCCCAGGCGGGCATGCACATCTATCGCTTGTTGATCCAGACGATCTGGAGAACACAGGCGTTGATGTCAATGCTCAACCGGTCGGCAAGACGGTCAAGAAGATGTCACTGCTTTCAGGTGGCGAGAAATCGATGACCGCGATGGCGTTGCTCTTTGCGGTTTATCGTATTCGCCAAACGCCATTTTATATCCTCGATGAGATCGAGGCAGCGCTTGACGATTCGAACTTGCGTCGTCTCATGAATTATCTGAATACCGTGCGCGATTCTGCACAGTTCATCATGATTACTCATCAGCGTCGCACGATGGAGTCAGCCGATATTCTCTATGGTGTTTCCATGCAGGCTGATGGTGTGACAAAAGTGCTGAGTCAGCGCATTGATCAAGCTCGTTCCAAGGAGGATTGATGGGTTTTTTCAACCGCATCTCAGAAGGCCTCAATCGCTCACGCGATAAGTTCAAAGAGCAGATGAACGTTCTGCTCGATCGTGGTCCAGATGTTGACGAAGAGTTTTGGGAGACGCTTGAAGAGACGCTCATTTTAAGCGATTTTGGCGCTGCTGCCGCAGATGATATTGTCGAAGAACTACGCGACGAATCAACACGCAAAGCGCTGCCTGATGCATATGCAGTGCTCGATCTATTGGCCGAGAAGATTGCTGATCAGTTCATTGAGATGGAAGGATCAATCTTTGACGATGAAGCTGTTGTGCTCTTTGTTGGTGTGAATGGTTCAGGTAAGACCACTACAGTAGGCAAGCTTGCAGCTGAGGCCCATGACAACGGGCGTAAGGTGTTGCTTGGTAGTGCTGATACGTTTCGCGCTGCAGCTATCGAACAGCTCGAGGTATGGTCGAAGCGTGCAGATGTTGAGATCGTTTCGCGGGATCGTGGCAGCGACCCTGCCAGTGTATGCTTTGAGACGCTCGAGCGTGCTGAACAAACAGGCTCCGATCTGGTTCTTATCGATACAGCTGGGCGTCTTCATACATCAGATGATCTGATGCGTGAGCTGAAGAAGGTCGTCGATGTGGTGCGTAAGCGTTCGGAATTGCCTGTCTACACGCTGCTCGTCATTGATGCAACAACAGGTCAAAACGGCCTATCGCAAGCGCGCGAGTTTAACAAGGCGCTTGATCTCGATGGCATAATCTTAACGAAGCTCGATGGTACCGCAAAAGGTGGTATCTCGGTTGCTATCGCACATGAACTGGAATTGCCGCTCTACAAGATCGGCGTAGGGGAAGGCATCGAAGATCTTCAAGATTTCGATGCACTCGATTTTGCGAATGCGTTGATTGGAGATATGCGCGATGCTGGATAATCTCTCAGATAAACTTCAGTCTATCTTCTCTGGGCTACGCTCGAAAGGCAAGCTCAATGAGGAGGATATCAATACCGCCATGAAAGAGATCCGCATGGCGTTGCTTGAAGCGGATGTTAATTTCAAGGTGGTTAAGTCCTTTATTAAGAACACAAAAGAACGCTGTCTTGATGCAGAAGTGCTCGACTCGCTCACGCCAGGGCAGAATGTTGTCAAGGTCGTGCTTGATGAGTTGACCGAACTGCTTGGTCGTAGTGATTCTCGTCTCGTACTCTCTTCACGCATTCCTAATGTCATCATGCTTGTTGGCCTGCAAGGCTCTGGTAAGACCACGGCTGCTGCAAAGCTTGCATATCTGTTAAAGAAGCAGAATCATAATCCGCTTTTGGTTGCTTGCGACGTCTATCGTCCTGCTGCTGCTGATCAGTTGCAGACTTTAGGTGACGAAATCGACGTGCGTGTTTACCGTGGTGATGGTAAGGATCCGATCAAGATCGCACAAGAGGGCGTGCGTGATGCGGTTGATTCGTTGCGTGACATTGTCATCATCGACACGGCGGGTCGTTTGCATGTCGATGAAGAGATGATGACCGAAGCAAAGAATATCCGTGATGCTGTACAACCTGATCAGATTCTCATGGTAGTTGATGCGATGACGGGCCAAGATGTGGTCAATGTCGCATCTGCATTCGCTGAACAGGTCGATTTCGATGGCGTTATCATGTCGAAGATGGACGGTGATGCTCGTGGTGGTGGAGCGCTCTCCATCAAGCAGGTCACGGGTAAGCCTATCAAGTTCATCTCGATGGGGGAGAAGCCAGATTCTCTCGAGGAATTCCATCCTGATCGCATGGCAAAGCGCATACTCGGTATGGGTGATGTGGTTAGCCTTATCGAAACGGCAGCCCAGATCAGAGCCGATGAGCTTGAGCAGGAAGAGGCAGAGCGCATGATGCGCGCTGATCTCAACCTGAACGATTTTCTCACCATCAATAAGCAGGTACGTAAGATTGGTGGTATTCAGAAGCTTGTCTCTGCCCTTCCCGGTGGCGATAAGGCGCTCAAAGAGGGTTCCGTCAACGAAAATGCACTCGATGAGATGGAGGTCATGATCAATTCCATGACTCGCGAAGAGCGTGAGACGCCCTCTATTATCAATGGATCGCGCCGTGCACGTATCGCTGCAGGTGCAGGTGTTTCGGTCACACAACTCAATCAGATGCTGAAGAAATACAACGAAACGCGCAAGATGATGAAGCAGGTCATGGCAAAGCAGGATCTTGATATGGGATCGCGTAAAGGCAAGAAAGGGAAGAAAAGACGTAAACACCGTTCACTTCCTGGTATGGGAGGCATGGGTATGGGGGATTTGAAGCGTCTTCAAGAGATGATTCAAGACCAGTGATAAGAGTCCCCATATCCGCTCAGTAAGTCTTCTCTTGCAAAACCTCGCCGCTCACCTTATTATTGGTAATTGCTGTTTTCTCAGGTTTACTGAATAAAGTACGTAATATAAAAAGGAGTTAACCTTCATGGCAGTAAAGATTCGTCTCGCCCGTCACGGCGCACATAAGGCACCTTACTATCGTATCGTCGTCGCAGATTCTCGCGCACGTCGTGATGGTCGCTATATCGAGCAGATCGGTACTTACAATCCGCTCACTGAGCCTAAGCAGGTCAACCTTGACCTTGAAAAGGTCGATAGCTGGATCGCTCAGGGTGCTAAGCCTACCGAAACGGTTGAGCGTCTCATCAACGATCTTCGTCAGAACGGTTAAACATGTCCGATCCAAATACTGATATTTCTGGGCTCGTTGCTGAACTTATCGCTCCGCTCGTTGAATTTCCTGACGAGGTCGATATCAGCTCTATTGAGACCGAAGATGGCTCTACGCTCATTGAGGTTCATGTGAATCCTGATGACGTTGGGCGCGTTATCGGCCGCCAAGGTCGTGTTATCAAAGCCATACGAACGCTCAGTCGTGCTGCGGGTTCGCGTCACGATATGCGCATCGAAGTCGAACTTGTCGACTAATGAGTTCGTGGGCTAATGTAGCCACTATAGGCAAAGCTAAGAATCTTAAAGGAGGACTGCTCGTGTATCCACGCGAGGGTCTTCCTTTTTTATTGGAAGAGGGTATGTCGGTCACTTTCGTTCCTCCGGTGCTGCGCACGCCACGCACAGGTCGGGTCGAGAGCATCTCTGCGCAGCCGAGTGGTGCCTATCTGGTGTGCTTTGATACCATCGATTCGATCGAGCTTGCCGAACGTCTGCAAGATCATAGCTGTCTTGTGCGTAAGAGCGATCTGCCTGATGACTTTGATCATGGTTTACACGACCTGGTTGGCTTTACTCTGTTAGACCCTAAGGCTGTTCTTATCGGGCGCATCGTAGCGCTCGAGGAAAATCCCGCACACCCTTTGCTCGTTGTAGAGCACAATACCGCTTCTTTGAAAGATACCCTTGATGCGTCATCTGACCAGAATGCGACGCTTGTGCGTGTTCCTCTTGTCGAAGATTTCATCGTTTCGCTCGATGATGCGACAAAAGTTCTTGTGATGGATCTGCCCGAAGGTCTTTTCGATCTATAATGAGCACCGTGTTGCGAGAAGAAAGGACGTCTATGCTTATCGAAACACTCTCTGTTTTCCCGCAATGCTATGACTCGATCATGAACGAATCGATCATGAAGCGTGCACAAGACAAGGGTATTCTCGACTTTCGCGCACATGATCTGCGTGATTGGACACATGATAAGCATCGCACTACTGATGATGAGCCATATGGTGGTGGGCAGGGGCTTGTCATGAAGTGCGAGCCGATTTTCGAGGCGACTGATGATTTGTTCGCTGCTGCACCGAAGAAGCCCTATACCATATTCCTTTCACCTACAGGCCAGCGTCTTGATGAAGCGCTTACGCTCGAACTCGCCGCGCAAGATCACCTCTTCTTCATTTGTGGACACTATGAAGGTATCGACGAGCGCGCCTACACGCTTGCAGATAGGGTCATCTCGATCGGCGACTATGTGCTCACGAGTGGAGAGCTCGCATCGATGGTGGTCATCGATGCGGTTGTGCGACGTCTTGATGGCGTGCTTGGAGATGAAGGAAGTTCGATTGATGAGAGCTTTTATGATGGCTTGCTCGAATACCCGCAGTATACGCGTCCTGCGACCTACCGCGGCATGCAGGTTCCTGAGGTGCTTCTTTCAGGGCACCATGGCAATATCGAGCAGTGGCGTCATCAGCAAAGCCTGATCCGCACAAAGCAGTTACGTCCTGATCTTCTTGAGCATGCAAATCTCTCTGATGACGACCGTGCGTTCCTAGACCAGCTTTCATGACCTTCGACCACTACTTCATTTTTGGCGGTTCCACCATCACGAAAGATTGTTTAATATAAGAAAATGCGTTCACGATGGGTGTCCTTGCATGGCAAAGACCGTATTATGAATGCATTCTTGAAGGCTTTGAAGAAGAAAGGAGCAACGTGGATTCCGGTCAACACGCGAGCGAGCACAAACCGAGCGTTTTCAGAAGGTTCATAAGCTTTCTCGTGATGGTTGCCATCATCGTTGCAGGCGCATGGTTGTTGCGCACCTTTATTATCGAGCCTTTCCAGATCCCTTCTGCATCCATGGAGCAGACCATCAAAACAGGCGATATGGTCTTTGCTGAGAAGGTTTCCTATCAATTCTCCGATCCTAAACAAGGCGATATCGTCGTGTTCTCTGATCCACAAGTCCCTTCGCGTACGCTTATCAAGCGCGTCATCGCCACTGAAGGTCAGACGGTCGATTTGCGCGATGGCGTGGTTTATGTCGACGGTGTTGCGCTTGACGAGCCCTATACCGATGGGCTTCCGAGCTATCCGCTGCATACGGTAGGCAATGTCGATATCACCTATCCTTATACGATCCCTGAAGGGGATGTGTGGGTAATGGGGGATAATCGCACGAATTCTTCTGATTCGCGCTATTTTGGTCCGATCGATGAAGATACCGTATTCGGCAAAGCGCTTGTCATCTATTGGCCGTTCGAGAACATCGCGATCCTGTAAGGTTGCTGTGGTGTTCGTGCGTGAATCAGCTAAAGAACGATAAAGTACATCGCTTCGTTGTAAGCGATGTACTTTGTGAATAAAGAGCATAAGGAGACGTATGACCACCAACGTCAGAACATCGAGCGAAAACCAAGAACCGCTCAGCTTCCAGGACATCATCTTAAGACTCCAACAATACTGGGCAGACCAAGGCTGCGTTGTTCTTCAGCCCTACGATAACGAGGTCGGTGCTGGTACATTCCATACCGCCACTACGCTACGAAGCCTCGGTCCTGGTACATGGCGTGCAGCCTATGTTCAACCTTGTCGTCGTCCTACCGACGGTCGTTATGGCGAGAACCCGAATCGCATGCAGCACTACTATCAGTTTCAAGTGCTGTTAAAGCCTTCTCCAGACAACGTTCAAGATCTCTATCTTAATTCTTTGCGCACCATTGGCATTGAGGTCGAAAAGCACGATATTCGTTTTGTTGAAGACGACTGGGAAAGCCCAACGCTTGGCGCATGGGGTCTTGGTTGGGAAGTGTGGCTCAATGGCATGGAGGTTACGCAGTTTACTTACTTCCAGCAGGTAGGCGGTTTCGAATGCAGTCCTGTTCCCGCAGAGATCACCTACGGTCTCGAGCGTTTAGCTATGTATATTCAGGGTGTTGATTCGGTCTACGATCTTGTATGGGCTCGAAGCTCAGATGGTACGGTATTCACGTATGGTGATGTGTTCTTGGAAAATGAGCGCGAATTCTCAGCGTATAACTTCGAGGTGGCAGACACAGATCTACTCTTTGGTGAATTCGACCGTTATGAGGCCGAATGCCTGTCTACCTTGGAAGCTGGCTTGCCGCTTCCTGCCTATGATTATGTCTTGAAATGCTCACATGCGTTCAATTTGCTTGACGCCCGTGGTGTTATTAGCGCCACTGAGCGTATGGGCTATATCCTACGCGTGCGTACGATTGCTAAGGCTTGCTGTAAAGCTTATCTCGAGAGGGTTGTTGGCATCGAAGTTGAATCCGGGGAAGGGGAATAGCTCAATGACAGATACACGCATGCTTGCCTTTGAGATTGGTGTTGAAGAGATTCCTGCATTCGACTTGCTCGATGCGGTTGCTCAACTGGAAAAGAAAGTCCCGATTATTCTTGATGAGGCGCGTATTCCTCATGGAGAGGTTCAAATCTATAATTCACCACGTCGTCTTATCGTGCTCGTCTCTGATGTTGCGAATGTGACCGAAGCTGAGACCGAGGTGTTCAAAGGCCCATCGGTAAAGATTGCATTCGATGAAGCAGGAAACCCCACTAAGGCTGCCATTGGGTTTGCTCGGGGCAAAGGCGTGGATGTTGATGAGCTCTACCGTGAAGAACAGGATGGCACCGAATATGTCTTTGCGAAACGCGAGGTTGCTTCTCTTGAGGTAGCCTCCATGTTGCCCGAGGTGCTTGAATCCATCATCCACTGCATCGCATGGCCGAAATCTCAGCGATGGGGCTCTGAGCGTGAGTACTTCTCACGCCCTGTTCGCTGGATCGTTGCGTTGTTTGGCAACGAAGTGATCGAGTTGGAATATGCTGGCCTTTCAGCTTCGAACAAAACGTTTGGTCATCGTTTCCTCGCACCAGGTCCTTTTGAGGTTTCCTCTGCGATTGATTTGCTCGATATAGTTCGCGCTGCTAAGGTGGTTCCCTCGCATACGATGCGCGAAACGCTCATTCGTCAACAGATCGAGGCGGTAGAGCAACAAACAGGTCTTAAAGCTGATCTGCCGAAAAAGACGCTTGTCGAGGTTGTCAACCTTGCTGAATATCCGACGGTCATGGTGGGCACATTCGACGAAGAATTCCTTGCAGTGCCCGAAGAGATCATTGTTGATGCGATGCTCATGCATCAGCGCTATTTTCCGCTCTATGGAACTGACGGAAAGCTTTCCAATAAGTTCATCGTTGTCTCGAATGGAGACCCTGTTCACGCTGATACCATCGTTGATGGCAACGAACGTGTCGTGCGTGCGCGTCTCTATGATGCGAAATTCTTCTACGATGAAGATCTCAAGCAACCGCTTGAGGCATACGTACCAGCACTCGCAGATGTGGTATTCCAAGAAAAGCTCGGTACGGTACTCGATAAGACTGAACGTATCGAAAAGATCGTCGCTCACTTGACAGACAGTGCTGGACTTGATGCGCAAGATGCAGCTGACGCAAAGCGTGCAGCTCACCTCGCGAAGGCCGACCTTGTCACTGGTGCGGTCATCGAATTCACCTCGGTGCAGGGCATCATGGGCTCCTATTATGCTGTTGCAGCGGGCGAAACACCCCAGGTCGCGCACGCGATAGCGCAGCACTATCAGCCGAAGTTCGCAGGTGATGCACTACCTGATACCATCGTCGGTCAGTTGGTTGCTTTTGCCGACAAGCTTGATACCATCTGTGGCTTATTCGCGATCGATCAAAGCCCGACCGGTTCTTCTGATCCGTTCGCTATTCGTAGAAGCGCCATTGGTATCATCAACATGCTCAATGCAGGTCTTGCTGTGTCGCTTGAAGATGCGATCTCTTTTGCGCTCGATAATTTCGCAAATCTTGACTTTGATAAAGTTCAGGTTCAAAAGCAGGTCGAAGACTTTTTCATTACGCGTGCTCGCGTGATGGCACAAGATGAAGGTCATTCGATTGATGCGATCGAAGCGGTTCTTGCCAGTGGCGTCAAAGAGCCAGCTGAATTTGCAAAGCGCGTTTCTGTGCTGGAGCGTTTCCGCGATAAGAATGCTGATGATATGCAGGATCTCTCGATCGCTTTCGCGCGTGCGAACAACTTGCGCGATAAAAATACTGGCACTGAACTTGAAGAGAGTGCGCTTGCTCAGGTCGAGATCGAATTGCGCGATGCGGTTGAAAAGGCTGATATGCTGGTTGCTGAAGCGCTTGCGCAAGAAAACTACGAAAATGCCCTTGTTGCGCTCGCTGCGCTTCGTGTTCCGATCGATACATTCTTCGATGAAGTTATGATCATGGATGATGATCCGCTCAAGCGTGCCAATAGACTCGCACTCTTGAATCGCTTTACGGGAGTGTTTGCTCACGTTGCGGACTTCTCACATCTGGCAAAGAAATAACAAGGTGGCAGCAAACGCCCTGCGAATCTCGCGGGGCGTTTTCTTAGAGAAGAGGAGAAGGATGATCGATGCAGAAATGGATCGTACAAGGCGCTAGATCGGATAACCTTCCTACTATTCATGTCATCTCGGATTCAACAGGCACTACGGCTAAAGCCCTCGCTCGAGCTGCCTCTGCAAGCTTTGGCGAGACCAACCCCTACATTGAAACACTTCCTGGTATTAAAACACCACGTGAACTCACAGAAGAGCTGACAGAACACCTTACCTATCATCGCAAGCATGATATTCCTGGTCCGTTCATCATCTTCTACACGCTTGTCGATGAAGAGATGCGAAGCGCGCTTGATTCGTTTGTCAAACAAGCGCAGGATGAGCCTTCTGCAAGTAAGCATCCAGTGATTGTAGTCGACGTGCTCGATAAGGCTCATGATGCTCTTGCTCAGGCAACGGGTCGTAAACCTGTTCCTAATCCTGGTGCGATCTATTCGATCAACGATCAATACTTCAAGCGTCTTGGAGCGGTTGATTTCACCATCAATCATGATGATGGCCGCAACCCGCAAGATCTACGCAAGGCTGATATCGTCTTGATTGGTGTTTCACGTACCTCGAAGACGCCACTTTCTATCTATCTTTCTCAGCTTGGTTTCAAAGTGGCCAATGTGCCGCTTGATGCTCAGACCGAGCCACCAAAGGAGCTCTACGAGGTTGAAGCAGACCGTATCTTTGGTCTTATGACCGACCCTGAGTTGCTCTCTCGTGTTCGTAAACGGCGTTTTGCCAAGGCTGAACATGTTGCTTCATCCTATTCTGAATTGGAATCGGTCTATGAAGAACTCGAATCTGCACACGATCTCATGAGGAAACTTGGATGCATCGTCGTTCGCACCGATAATCGTGCAATTGAAGAAACCGCGCAGGAGATTTTGCGGTATTATGAAAGTGCTCATCCGCAATACTGATGCGGTTGGAGAGGGATTAGTACTCGTTTAAGGAGAAAATGGTGACTGACCAAGTAAAACGCGTCTATGCTTTTGGTAAAGATGCACAAGGTAACAATGTTACTGAGGGTAACACCAACATGAAGGCTATCCTCGGTGGCAAAGGTGCGAACCTTGCAGAAATGGCAAATATTGGCCTTCCGGTACCTCCCGGCTTTACTATTTCTTGTCAGACCTGTATGGAATATGCGAATGCGGACAACACGTGGCCTGAAGGAGTGCTCGACACTATTCAGGAATATCGTGAAGATCTTGAAGCACGCATCGGCAAGAAGATCGGCGATGCGGAAGATCCGCTGCTCGTTTCTGTTCGCTCGGGCGCTCCGATGTCCATGCCGGGCATGATGGACACAGTATTGAACCTTGGTCTTAACGATGAGTCCATCAACGGCCTCATCAAGCAGACCGAAAACCCGCGTTTTGCATGGGACTCCTATCGTCGTTTCATTCAGATGTTCTCCAATGTTGTTATGGATTTAGACGGCGATCTATTCGAAAACGCTATTACGAATATGAAACGCGCTCGCGGTGTTGAATCCGATACCGACCTCACCGCTGAAGACCTCCAAGAACTCGTTGCAGAGTTCAAACGCATCTTCACGGAGAATGTTGATCCGAACGAATATCCTTCTCTTGTAGTCGACGGAGAAGTTCAGTTCCCTCAAGATCCCGATGTTCAGCTCCAGTTGGCCATCGAAGCGGTCTTCGGTAGCTGGAACAACCCCCGTGCTACTCTCTACCGCAAGCAAAATAAGATCTCTGATGATCTGGGTACCGCGGTCAATGTTCAATCCATGATCTTTGGTAACAAGGGTGACACGTCTGCAACTGGTGTTGCTTTTACTCGTAATCCTGCAAATGGTGATAAAGAGTTCTACGGTGACTATCTGGTCAACGCTCAAGGTGAAGACGTTGTCGCAGGCATTCGTAACACCTCTCCGATTGCCGATCTAAAGAACACTCCAGGCCTTGAAGAGGCGGGCAAAGAGCTCGAGGGCGTCTTCACGCTGCTCGAGAATCACTTCCGTGATATGTGTGATATCGAATTCACCATCGAGCAAGGTAAGCTTTGGATGCTTCAGACCCGTGTTGGTAAGCGTACGGCTGCTGCTGCGCTTCATATCGCAATCGAGATGGTTGAAGAGGGCCTCATCACCAAGGAAGAGGCTGTCATGCGCGTCGATCCTGAGCAGCTCGATCAGCTGCTCCATCCTCAGTTCGATGCGGACGCAGAATACGATGTTGTCGCAACCGGTCTCAATGCATCTCCAGGTGCTGCAGTCGGTGAAGCAGTCTTCTCTGCTGATGCCGCAGTCGAAGCTGAAGCCGAAGGTCGCAAGACGGTTCTCGTTCGTTGGGAGACCACCCCAGACGACCTTGCTGGCATGATCGCTGCTGAAGGTATTCTTACTTCTCATGGCGGTAAGACTTCGCATGCTGCGGTTATCGCACGTGGTATGGGTGCCCCATGTGTTTGCGGTGTCGATACGCTGAAGATCGACGCTGAAGCGAAGCAGGCAAGCATCTCGGGTACTGATATCGTGATCAAAGAAGGCGACATGATTTCGCTTGACGGCACCACAGGTATTGTTGTTCTCGGCGCGGTCGATCTGGTACAGCCTGAACTTGCTGGCGATCTTGACACCATCCTTGAGTGGGCTGATGAAGTTCGCACGATGGGGGTTCGTGCTAATGCGGATAATCCTGAAGATGCCGAGCTTGCCCGTTCGTTTGGCGCGCAGGGCATTGGTCTGTGCCGTACCGAGCACATGTTCTTGGGCGATCGTAAGCAGATCATCCAAACGTTTATCTTGAATGAAGACGAGACTATTCGCGAAAAGGCAGTGGCCGATCTCTTCGCTGCTCAGACGGGTGATTTCTTGGGTATGTTCAAAGCGATGGACGGTTATCCGGTCATCGTTCGTCTGCTCGACCCGCCACTGCATGAATTCCTTGAGAGCCCGCGTGCGCTCGATGTTGAGATCGCTCGTCTTGAAGCAACTGGTGCTGATGCGAACATCATCGCTCAGAAGCGTCAGCTCATGGAGCAGATCGATAGTTTTGCAGAGCAAAACCCGATGCTTGGTCTCCGTGGTTGTCGTTTGGCTATCAAGTATCCGATCCTTCCGCGCATGCAGGTTCGTGCTATTGCGACCGCAATGGCCAAACTCAAGAAAGAAGGACTTGATCCGAAGCCTGAGATTATGATCCCGCTTGTTTCTGTCAAGCCCGAGCTTGAGAAGCTTCGTGCGCTTGCTCAGGAAGTCATTGCTGAAGTAGAGGCTGATGAAGGTGTTAAGCTTGAGATTCCGATCGGCACCATGATCGAGCTTCCTCGTGCTGCTGTTACTGCTGACGAGATCGCGCAAGTTGCTGACTTCTTCTCCTTCGGAACGAACGATCTTACGCAGACTACGTTTGGTTTCTCGCGTGATGACGTTGAATCTGAATTTGTTCCACAGTATTTGGCAGAGCGTTTGTTGCCTTACAACCCATTTGCAACGGTCGATCCAGGCGTGGCAAAGCTTGTTAAGATGGGTGTTGATCTTGGTCATGAGGGCAATCCAGACATCGTCTGTGGTGTTTGCGGTGAGCATGGTGGCGATCCTGATTCCGTTAAGATCTTCTACGGTATTGGACTTGATTATGTGAGCTGCTCTCCGTATCGCGTGCCTCTTGCACGTTTGGCTGCCGCTCAGGCTGCGCTTGCTGACAAATAATCTTACGGCAAAGCAGCTCTTCGTCGAGGGATCCTTCAACATTTGAATGAAGTGTTGAAGATTAGGGCATATACGACTTGCGTCGCGAAAAAAGATGGCCATCTTCGGATGGCCATCTTTTTTGCTACATGACCGCTATCGCGTTTTTTGATCGGCTGAAAAGCTTGATGCTCTTTTGCTATCCAAGCCATGCATTTGGTGTTCTGTTTGACAGAACGAATGATACGCGTAGAATAAAGACCCCGCAGAATGCGGCAGTACTTTGATAAACGTGGCCTTTTGTGTCCGTTCGTACCCTTTGAGGGGGCGTCTGGTTTCGACATGGTAGGTTGGATATGAAGAGCAGGTCGTGGTCTCCTCGCCACGTAAAACAGAGGTAACGTCAAGTTAATTGGCAAAACTAACACTCAGAGCGCTCCTGCGCTCGCCATGGCTGCTTAATTTAGCCAGGCTGTCAAACCAGGGTTTGTTTCCGACCCTGGGGCGGTATTATCTTTAGGAAGCTGCTCCTTGGTACGTCGTTGGTATGATCAAGGATAAGATTGAACCAGCTAGGGTGCGCTTCGTGTGTCAATGTGCAGAGCGTATCCGAAATCTATCCATTGACTAAGCTTGTAGCGCTTCATTGATGATCTAGTATGGACCGGGGTTCGAATCCCCGCGCCTCCACCATGATCTAAGCTGGCCTTATGGCCAGCTTTTTCTTTAGATACAGCTGATAAGGGTTAAAAGATACGAGGGCAGAGTCAATTTCGTAACGCTTTTGATACGCTTTGCTTGCCAAAATCTTCATTTGATTCTTGACCTGGTATTGTTCAAGGTGTCAAGCGAAGGAAGATTATGGCTCAAAACGATCAAAATACTCCAACCTCTCTGCGAAATACGTCTGCACGATCTTCGGGGCAAACAGATAAATCATCCTCGCAAAACGATGGGTTCAAGAAGACACTGTCTGTTTTCGATATGGTCATCTATGGCCTGATCTTCATGGTACCTATTGCGCCATTCAGTATTTTTGGCGGTGTAGCAAACGCATCGAACGGCATGCCTTCTCTTGCCTATTTGATCGGATTCGTAGCGATGTTCTTCACGGTGCTCTCGTTCGGCATCATGATCAAGGCTTTTCCTTCATCAGGGTCGATCTACACATATGCATCGAAGAGTCTCGGCAAAGCGATCGGCTTTATTGCGGGTTGGCTTATGCTCTTGCAGTATCTTGTTTCTCCAGATATGGTCTTCATTATTGCTGCCGAGCCGCTCAATCATTATGTGCCGGCCATTCCGGTTTGGGGCTGGTGTCTTATCTTTCTCGGTATCGTGCTCGTGGTCTCTACACGTGGCATTAAGACCACGATGATAGTGAACAAGATCGCACTGATTTGCGAATGTATCGTACTTGCGATGTTTCTTATCTTTGGGGTAAGCTACGTTCTCTCGCATCCGGCTACTTCTGGCTTCACTCTCGATGCTTTCTTCGATCCTTCGAAGTTCACTATGCCCTCGATGATGAGCGCGGTCTCTCTTGCAGTCTTTTCATTTGTTGGATTTGGCTGTGTTGCGACCCTCACTGAAGAGGCAAAGAATGAACGCAAGGGACCTCCTCGAGCCATGATGATCATGGTTATCATTCTTGCGATTCTCTTTGCACTCACCTGCTATATTGCGACATGCGTCGATCCTTCAGGAGCATTATGTCGCTCAGATGAGACCAATGGATTCTATCTAATTGCCGAGCTTGTAGGAGGTACCTGGTTCGGTCAGCTTTGCGCACTTGCTGTTGCACTTGCTCAAGGTGTCTTCACCGGCTTGGTTGCACAAGTATCTATTTCGCGTGTTCTTTATGTTATGGGCAAGAGCGGATCGCTGCCAAGTCCGCTTGCAAAGATGGATCAGAAACGCGGGGTGCCCATGGTGGCAACGCTCTTTGTATCCGGGCTTTCGCTTGTGCTTTTACCTTTCTTCTTGAACATCGGTATGGATGGTCTTGCAAAAGTGGTCAACTTTGGAGCGCTCGGCTCATACATTCTTTTGAACGTGTGTGTCTTTTGGCTCTTCTGGATTAAGCGAAAGGATAGAACCAATCTAGTTCGTTATCTTATATGCCCGATTATAGGTGTCATTATTGTCGCAAGTATCTTCGCATCGCTTGACCCCACAGCGCATCTCATAGGTGCGGTATGGATCGTGGTCGGCATCATATACTATTTGCTTGCGACGCGTATCTTCAAACGCACTATTTCAATGGAGTGATACAAGCTGATGAGTATTCAGCGTAATCGAATCAAAAGACCTTGTATGAGCAAACTCGTTCAAGGTCTTTTATTTTGCCTGACAAGCTCGCTGTTTTCATCCCGTTTCCTAAAGGCAACATCTATCTGACGAATCTTACAGCAGCCCTACAAAGCAATCCATTTCAAATTATGTTGTGTAATCCTTAAGGCAAGTTGAAAGGGCAGTTTAATGCTGCATGAGTTTGAAAGGGGTGGATGAGATGAGTGACACAAGTAAACCTGTCGCGTCTGCAAGCTCGTCGGGCGCTACGAATAAGCAAGCGCTTAAAACGCTTGGCTTCTTCGGATTCTTTGCGATGACAGCATCGATGGTTATGACAGTCTACGCATATCCGAATTTTGCTTCTTCAGGTCTTCACTTGATCTTCTTCTTGATCCTAGGTGGCGTTTTCTGGTTCTTGCCAGTAGCGCTGGTTGCTGCTGAGATGGCAACGGTAAAAGGCTGGGAGAATGGTGGTATTTTCGCGTGGGTTGGTAATACGCTTGGTAAGCGTTGGGGCTTCTCGGCTCTCTTTTACCAGTGGTTCCAGATCACCGTTGGTTTTGTCACCATGGCATTCTTCGTTTTGGCGGCTATTTCGTATATCGTTGGCTGGGATGCACTCTATAACAACCCGTTGGTTATGTTCATCGGAGTTGCGATCATCGTTTGGGGATTGACGCTAACGCAGCTCGGGGGAACAAAGCTTACTGCACGTATTGCAAAAGTTGGTTTCTTTGGAGGCGTTCTGCTTCCAGCTGTTGTCTTGCTCATTGGACTGGTGGCATTCCTGGCTACAGGTGGTGTTTCTCAGCTTCAATTCGAGGCGGATGGCTTTATTCCTGATTTCACTCAGGTAGGAACGCTTGTTATCTTTGCTTCGTTTATCCTCGCGTTTGCTGGTGTTGAGGCAAGTGCATCGCATGTTAACGAGCTGAAGAATCCTGGCAAGATCTATCCACTTGTCATGATTGTTCTGTGTGTTCTGACGATCGTGCTCGATACGCTTGGTGGTCTTGCGGTTGCGATGACTATGACATCAGCACAGCTTGATGCGAACTTGAGTACGGGTGTTGTTCAAGCGTTCGCTAACATCTTTGATGCTCACTTTGGATGCGGCTGGATCGTTTACGTGATTGCATTCCTGCTTGCCGCAGGTGTTCTCGCAGAGATCTCTTCGTGGATCGTCGGTCCTTCTCGCGCGCTGCTTGACACCGCGAATGAAGGCATTATTCCGCGCAGTTTAGCAAAGACGAATAAGCATGGTGTCTCTATTAAGATCGTGGTGATTCAAGGCATAATCGTTACTATTTGGGACGCGGTTCTTTGCGGCTCAATGGCGCTTTCTGGTGATTCTGGTTCATCTATTTCGTATCTCACTGCTGTTGGCTTGACGGTTGTTATTTATCTTGTTGGTTACGTGCTATTCTTCCTTGGCTATTTTAAGTTGATATTCAAGGGCAAAGATCACGTACGTGCCTTCAATGTCTTTGGAGGAACAGTAGGAAAATGCATCGTTGCAGGATGTGGCTTATTGCTCACCCTGTTTGCATTGGTCGTATCGTTCTTCCCTCCAAGTCAGCTCGATGCGCAATCGGGAATGGTGTACGTGGCAACACTGTTGATCTGTTGGATTGTCTCAGTAGCGATTCCGTTTGTCGTGTATGCCTTGCGCCACCATTGGAATAATGGTATCGACCATGAGCCACCGACTATTCCGTCGAAGAAGATGGCAGCACAGGTGGCAGCAGGGAATACAACCTCGCAAGCTACGGTTGCTGCAGCTCAGGCACAAACGCCAGCGCATGCTGATCCTGCTACACCTAAAGCACCTCCTTCAGGTTCCGACTCCTAGAGTCGCTCTGATCTCGTGCATAAAGGAAGAATCACAAATAAGCGAGGTGATTCGCAGACACAGATCGTAGATATCGCGTATAACACAAGGAAAAAGGGTTTATTAGCATTTCGGTTAAGGAACCGAAGAAAACAGGAGGAGATTATCATGACAGTAAAAGACGCAAAGCTTGTCACGAGCGAGGAACTCGCAGAAATGGATTCTCAGACGAGGTACACCACTCCGATCTTTGGCAGCTATGCTTCAGACGTTGAGATGCCTGAAACCGAGCTCAACAAAGAACCAATCGAACCACGTATCGCAAGTGAGATCATTCGCGAGTACATTGGCACCGAAGGCAATGCTCATCAGAATCTTTGTACGTTCGTTCAAACCTATATGGAGCCAGAAGCAACAGAGCTGATGAAGGAGACGCTCGATAAGAACGCGATCGACAAGGATGAATATCCTATGACCGCAGACCTTGAGAACCGCTGCGTCAAGATCATCCAGAATCTTTGGCATGCAGATCAGAATGAAGAGCCTATGGGCACCTCAACGGTCGGATCTTCGGAAGCTTGCATGCTGGGTGGTCTTGCGGCATTGTTCCGCTGGAAGGCACTCGCAAAGAAAGCGGGTATCGATATCTATAGTGACCATCGCCCAAATCTGGTCATCACTTCTGGCTATCAGATCTGTTGGGAGAAGTTCTGCCGCTACTGGGACATCGAAATGCGACTCGTTCCGATGGATGCAGAGCATCTCTATATGACACCAGAATCGTGCATGCCATTCGTTGACGATCACACGATCTGCGTTGTGGCTCTGCTTGGTATTACTTATACCGGTTGCTACGATGATGTTAAGGGCATCGATGCTGCTTTGACCGAATACAACAAGACCGCAGCTGTTCCTGTTCGTATTCATGTTGACGGCGCATCTGGTGCTATGGTTGCTCCATTCCTTGAGCCTGATCTCGAGTGGGACTTCCGTTTGCCTAATGTATGGTCCATTTCGACCTCTGGTCACAAGTATGGTTTGGTTTACCCGGGTATTGGCTGGGTCATGTGGCGCTCCAAGGAGGCACTGCCTGAGGATCTGATTTTCTGGGTAAGCTACCTGGGCGGTCAAGAGGCAACGATGGCTATTAACTTTAGTCGTTCTGCTTCTCAGATCATCGGTCAGTACTACGTTTTCATGCGCAATGGCTTTGAAGGATTCAAAGAGATCCAGAAGCGTACGCTTGATGTAGCACGTCATCTGGTTCAGGGAATCAAGGATCTTGGTATCTTTATCATGTACGAAGAGGCGACTGAGATCCCGATCCTTTGCTGGAGCCTTGATCCTAAGGCGGGCAAGAAGTGGACGCTCTATGATCTTGACGATCGTCTGCGTATGCACGGTTGGCAGGTTCCTGCATATCCGCTGCCTGCAAACATGCAGGATGTCACGTGCCAGCGTATCGTTACGCGTGCAGATCTCTCGATGACCATGGCTGATAAGTTCTTGAAGGACATGAAAGCAGAAATCGCAAATCTCGACAATGCGACCGTGATCGGTTCTGCTGATACGAACATCTCCAATAAGAAGTTCGATCATTCTGGCCGCTAATCAAAGCGTATAAGCACAGTAAAAGAATCGATCTTGAAACTGGCTCTCCTTTTGGAGAGCCAGTTTTCTATATGGTGACGCGCGTAGGTGAACAGTGAGCAGAGCGGTATAATCCTTCCAAGACGATAAGGAGCCCCATGAGCAATATGCTGCAGTCCCAGATCAATCGCACCGCTTTGCAACTCAGAGCATTCATGGCTGACAAGAAGCCTATATGCGCTCTCGTGTTGGGCAGCGGTCTCAATTCATATGCGGATACGCTCGAAGAGAAAAAGGCTTTATCGTATAAGGAATTTCCTGATATGAAGATGTCAACGGCTGTAGGGCATAAAGGTCAATTCGTGCTCGGTCGTGTTCCGAAAAGTGATGTTTGGGTGCTCTGTATGCAAGGCCGTCTGCATGGTTATGAAGGAGTGAGCGCGCAAGATGTGGCACTTCCTATTTGGGCGATGCATGCTGCTGGTGTCGATACGCTTGTCACCACCAATGCGGTCGGCGCGTTGAACTCCGCGTTCAAGGTTGGTTCGTTCTGTGTTATGAAAGACCATATCAATTTTACTGGACGTAATCCTATCGCGCATATTGAAGGGGATGCGATAGCTCCTCGCTTCGTTCCAATGCTTGATGCTTATGACCCTGCGTTACGTGCGCTTCTGCTCGCTGTGGCTAAACGCGAAGAGGTGGTTGTAAACGAAGGGGTGTATCTTGGTTTGCTCGGACCGAATTTTGAGACGCCAGCTGAAGTGCGCCTGTTCGCTTCGTGGGGTGCAGATACGGTGGCAATGAGTGTTGTTGAAGAGGTGATCGCAGCACGCCATGTCGGGATGCGCGTGATGGGCTTGTCGCTCGTGTCGAATATGGCATGTGGCATTGAGGGCTCTGATCCAAGCTCTGATGAGGTTATGGATGTTGCCAAACAGGTAGCACCTGCATTTGCCGCGCTCATGAACGGCTTCCTCGGCGATTTGTCTCGTTTGAAATAGGATACGTTGTGTTCGATAGGGAACTTCTGCAACTTCCAAAGATTGCTATGGCACTGTTTTGTCTTGTGCTGTTTTCGCTTTCTGAAGCGCTCTGTATCTTCGTGCAAGCTTTCGGTCTTTCTCATGCTCTTGTTCAGTTATGGAAAGGTGCGTCTTTTCCTGATGTTTTGTCTTATCTTGCGCTCTTTTCGTGCGCGTTTGTTGCTGTTCGTATCGTTTCGAATATGCGCGAAGCTTTCATTAGCTCATATGCGACGAAATGTACTGATGCCATGCGTGAGCGATTGCTCTTTTCGATCTTTCGTACCGGAGCCCCTGCAATTCAGCAGTTTGGAACTGGTTCGACCGGTGCGCTCGTGCTCGATGGTATCGATAAAGTAAGAACATATCTCGAGCTTGTGCTCCCAAAGCTTGTGAGCATGATCGTAGTGCCGCTCATGCTTGCTATCATGATCGCATTTGCAGATTGGGTCTCTGGTGTCGTTGTCATTATCTTGTTGCCCTCGATGGTGTTACTCATGATTTTGATCGGCAAGACAACAGCTGATCGCGGACGTGAACAACATGCGAGTTTCAAAGTGATGTCGAATCACTTCATCGATTCTGTTCGGGGGGTTTCGACGCTTTCTACCTTTGAGGTCTCAAAAACATATGCGCAACGAGTCTTTACGGTAAGCGAACGTTTTCGCGAGTCGACCATGCGAACGCTGCGCACTGCCACGCTTTCAGGTTCGGTGCTCGATCTATTCGCGACGCTCGCTATAGCTGCGGTGTCGATCATGCTTGGTCTGCGTCTTATCGATGGCTCGCTCGCGCTATTGCCTGCGCTCTTCGTGCTCATTTTGACCCCAGAATATTTCAGGCCAATTCGTGAATTCGCCTCTGATTATCACGCGTCACTCGATGGAGCCAATTCGCTTCGATCTATAAACGAGATATTTGAGGCAACGAAAAACTTGCCGCCTCATTGTGCTATACCAACATGGAATAAGCAGAGTACACTTCATATCAATGATCTTTCGAAGCATTATGGTGACGTCGTAGCCCTCAAGAGCATCTCGCTTGAATGTAAGGGTTCACAGATTATTGGGCTCATCGGTGTGAGCGGGTCGGGCAAAAGTACGCTATTACGCATTCTGTCGGGCCTCGAAGACCCAACATCAGGCTCCATTGTGCTCGATGATAAATGCACGCTCGATACGTTTCGGCATATTGGATGGCAAGATCAGATCGCCTATATCCCGCAAGATCCTTATATTTTTGCGCTCTCATTGCGCGAGAACCTTACATTCTATGAGCCAAATGCCACTCCAGAGCAGATTGAGCATGCCATAGAAGTAGTAGGGCTAAAAAGTTTGGTAGCAAGTTTGCCACAAGGTCTTGATACGCTTATCGGTGAAGGTGGTAGGGGACTCTCAGGTGGTCAGGCACAGCGTATTGCACTTGCGCGCGTAGTGCTTGATACAAAGCGCAAGATCATGCTCTTTGATGAGCCTACTGCGCATTTGGACATCGAGACAGAATATGAGCTCAAACAAGCGATGCTCGAGGTGATGAAGGATAAGCTTGTTATCTTTGCTACCCATCGTTTGCATTGGATCGATTCGTTCGATCGGGTGCTTGTGCTTGATGAGGGCACTATTGTTGAAGAGGGGACCCCCGATGAGCTGCGCGATTTAGGTGAGCATTTCATCCAGCTTGTCAGTGCGTTGCGAGGAGGCGACGTGGCGTGATCACGTGGATCAAAGAAAACCTCGCGTCTTCTCAGAAACTTCTTGCGGCTATTCTTGCGCTTGGTGTGATAGGTGTGGTGTTCGCGGTCGGTCTTATGTTCGTTGCGGGATACCTTATCAGCGCCTCAGCGGATAACGCTTTTTCACTTTTGATGCTCAATATCCCGCTTGCATTCGTTCAGATATTTGGACTTGGTAAACCGATCGCACGTTACTTCGAACGATTGAAGAGTCACGATTGGGTACTTCGCCTTACCTCTCATCTTCGCCATCAGCTCTTTTTGGTTGTCCAGGCGCACCTGTGTAATGACCACGGCTGGAAGACAGGTGAGGTACTTGGTGCACTTGCGAGTGATATTGAGCATATGCAAAACCTCTATCTACGTACGGTCTTTCCCGTTCTCATCGCATGGCTTGCAGGGGTTTTGCTCGTTGTAATCGCAGGCGTTTATTCGATCGGTATGTTTATCTTTACCCTTGGAATGCTCGTTTTACTCTGTGTGGTCATTCCTCTGCTCTCAGCACTGCTCGCGCGTGCGCGTATCAAGCGGACCAACGATGATCGTGCGTTGCTCTATTCAAGCGTCACCGACCACGTGCTTGGAGCGCAAGATATCGCGATTGCAGGGCGAGGCGCTGAAACAACGAGATGTTTTATGCATGAGTTTGATCGTGTTAGAACCGAAGAGCGCGTGATCGAGCGTGCTGATCGTTGGAGACTGCTACTCATCCAGGTACTTTTGCTTATGGCGCTTATCTTCATTGTGTGGTGCACTACAAACCGCTTTGGTGCAGTGGCAGGTGGAACAGCAGATTGGATCGTTGCTGCAGCATTTGGATTCTTTCCGCTCATTGAGCTGTTCATTCCGCTTTCTCGTGAAGTCGAGGAAGGTATTTCGCATCGTGAATCCATTAAGCGATGTGCTTCACGAGGATTATTAGACGTCGCATCTCGAGAAGCGACGTCTAATATCGTACCAAAAGAGCCATTTGACCTGCGTTTTAAAGAAATATCGTATTACTATGATCCTGATCGTTTGGTATTGGATGATCTTTCGTTCGCGATCCCTTATGCGCAAAAGGTTGCGATCTTGGGCAAGAGTGGCTCAGGAAAAACTACCTTGGCGCATTTGATACATGGTGATATTGAGCCAACGCAGGGTAGTGTCGAGCTCGGTGGTGTCTCGCTCGGGGAGTTACGTGATGATATCTGGAACTATATCGGTCTTATCTCACAAGATAGTTACGTTTTCGCGATGAGCATCATGGATAATCTGCGCATTGGGAAAATTGATGCGACGGCTGAAGAAGCGTGGCGAGCGCTTGATGCGGTCGGATTGAAAACATATGTCGAGTCGCTTCCAGAAGGGCTCGAGACTATTGCTCATGAAGCAGGGTTGAATTTCTCAGGAGGACAACGTCAGCGCCTTGTGCTTGCACGTGTGCTCTTACAAGATCCCCCGATCGTCATCCTCGATGAACCAACGGTCGGACTCGATCCTGTTACAGAGCAACGGATTCTCGATGCGATTCTTGCGTCGTTTGAGCATAAAACGCTACTCATGATCACGCATCATCTGCAAGGCATCGATGCATTCGATCGTGTGATGTTTCTTGAAAAGGGGACGCTTGTCATGGACAGCACTCCTGCGCTTCTTGCTAAGAATAACGAGCGCTATCGGATGCTTCTGGCGTTCGATAGGGGTTTGCGTTCGTAGTTTAGTTAAAGAACGCTAGAATTAATCAGGACGAATCGTCGTCCTTATCGAGGTAGTTCGTTGTCGCAGCGCGGCAACAAGAAGAAGAGAGGAGGGATTTGTATGGATTTCTTATCTGACCCAGTCATATTGGCTCGTATCCAGTTTGCATTCACGGCTATGTATCATTTCTTGCTCGTGCCTGTTTCGATTGGTTTGGGCTTGATTGTGGCCATATATGAAACTCGTTACTACAGATCTGGGAAGGAAGAGGATGCTGCGGCGTCAAGATTTTGGATCAAGATCTTCGCCGCAACATTCGCGTTGGGCGTAGCGACTGGTATCACTATGGAGTTCTCGTTCGGTACGAATTGGGCTGATTATTCCCGTTTCGTCGGCGATATCTTCGGTGCACCGCTAGCGGCAGAAGCGCTTCTAGCTTTCTTCCTTGAATCGACGTTTTTGGGTGTGCTCATCTTTGGGCGCAAGCATGTCGGTAAGAAGTTCTATCTTGTTTCAGCATGGCTTGTATTTATTGGCTCGGCCTTCTCTGCACTGTGGATCATTATTGCGAATTCATGGATGCAAACACCTGCCGGTGCAGAGCTTTCCGATACGGGTACGCAGGCTGTGCTCACGAATTTCTTTGCAGCAGCATTCAATCCCTCAACGCTCATTCGCTATTCTCATGTTATCTGCGCTGTGCTCATCATGGGCGCCTTCATTGCGATGGCAGTAGCAGCGTGGTATATGCATAAGAAACAGCATGGCGCCTTCGCTCTTCGCGCGATGAAGATCGGTGCGATCGTGGCTACGGTTAGCTGTGCGGCGATGCTTGTTACAGCGCATTCTTCTGCCGTTGTCGTCTCTGAAGAGCAGCCGACAAAGTTTGCCATGATGGAAGGCATGTATGAAGACGAGATTCCGCCACTCTATGGTCTTGGATGGGTTGATGAAGACAATCAAGAAGTGCTCGCTCCCTTTGATATCCCAGGTGGCACGAGCTTTCTTGCAAATGGAACTTGGGATACTGAATACCAAGGCTTGAACAGCCTTGCTGAGACTGAGCAATATGGAGCGATCGATCCAGAGGCTATGCCAGTAAACCTCGTATTCCAGAGCTATCATCTTATGGTTGCGATGTTTGGGCTTATGGCGCTCACGCTCTTGCTCGCGCTTATCTTTACATTCAAAAAGGGCGCTACTATCACGAAGAAGAAGTGGCTCCAGTGGCTTATCATCATTTCTCCTATCTTTGCAGTTCTTGCGATTCAGGCTGGTTGGGCTACCGCTGAATTCGGTCGACAACCTTGGGTGGTTTATCCGTCTGTCACTGGACCAGAGGGTGTTGAGCTTCTCACAGCAGATGGCATCTCTCTTTCAGTTTCCGGTCCAGAGCTCATCGCCACTATTGTGTTGTTTGTTCTTATCTATCTTGTACTCATCATTGCTTGGGCGCGTATCGTTGCTCGCTTCATCAAGAAAGGCCCCGTTATCGATACGCCAAAGGCTGGTACGGACACTTCTGCTTCATTTATGACTTCAGATGCGGTCTCAATGCCGAGCGATCAAGATAGTGCGCAGGTAGCTTCATCTGTGCAGACCAAGGAAGGAGAGTAGTCATGGATATTACCATTCTCCAAGAACTTTGGTTCTTCCTCATCGCGGTGCTCATCGCAGTGTATTTCGTGCTCGATGGTTTCGATCTGGGTGTTGGCGTGCTTTATCCGATCCTTGGCAAGAACGAGGAGGAAAAAGCGGTCCTGCGTCGTAGTATTGGACCAGTTTGGGATGGAAATGAAGTGTGGCTTCTTACGGCAGGTGGTGCTCTTTTTGCGGCCTTTCCGCTTGCATATGCGACCACCTTCTCGGGATTCTATCTTGCAGTCATGCTTGTCTTGTTTGGCCTTATCGTCCGTGCGGTCTCATTGGAGTATCGCGCGCACGATGGCTCTTGGAAGAAGTTATGGGACTGGTGTTTTACCATTGGTTCATTGCTCCCAGCGCTGCTCTTCGGCGTGGCGATCGGTTGCATCTATGAGGGCATTCCGATGACGGCTAATGGGGACTATTCGGGCATCCCACTGCTTGGCCTTATTACTCCTTTCACGTTGCTTTGTGGTGTGATGGGTTTGGTTTTGTGTATCTCACAGGGAATCTCTTGGGAATGCACGAAGGCGCCACTTGATAGTGATCTTTATAAGCGATGTGTGAAGCTTCGTCCGATATGGCAATTGATCGCACTCGTTACGTTCATTGTTTTGACGTTAGTTGCTTTGGTGGGCATTCAGCCTCAAATGCACGAAGCACTCGAAGTTGTTCGGATCGTTCTTGCAGCGCTTGTTGCTGCGCTTTTGATCGGTGCATGGATCTTTGCACGTCAGGGTAAAGATGTCCTTTCTTTTGTTGTGCAAAGCTGCGCTCTTTTCATGTTTATCATGTTATTCGCGTGTTCAATGTTCCCGAACTTGGTCGTTGCAGCACCCGATAGCATTGGTGTGACCATTACGGCCATGAATGCAGCTTCATCTGAGCTCACGCTTGCGTGGATGACTGGTATCACTTGTGTAGGGTTACCGCTCGTGCTGCTCTACCATGTGTTCGTTTATCGATCGTTCCGTGGACGAGTGAATCCGCAGGATCTCGATTATTGATCATCAAGCAAGTTTCATCGATAAGAAAAAGCCGAGAGTTACTCTCGGCTTTTTTATCGCTCATGGCAACAGCGCATAAGATATGCATCACTTGTGCCGAGAGAAACTTTCAGTTGAAAGTTCGAACACGCACGGTATAATAGGTTCACTTGAAATGCTTTGATGAGGAAAAGTAGGGACGAATCCTTCTTCAGAGAGCTAACGGTCGCTGGAAGTTAGTGGAGGACGGTCTGAAAGGCACCTCGGAGCAGTTCATCTGAAATCTTCTCATTTGTTCGGGATGATCTCTCGTGCAATGAAAAGTCAGTAAGTTGAATCGGAGCCAACCCGAATTTGGTATCGAGTAAATGCGCTCAAGCGCGTAAAGCTCATATGCTTCTGGTCCTGATGCAACTTGCTGCACAGGATTTTCTTTTTTAGAAGGAGTGATGCCCATGCGCAGCGATTCGATCAAAGAAGGTTTGGCTCGTGCGCCACACCGTAGTCTGCTCAAAGCAGACGGATTTACCGACGAGGAGCTTTCTCGTCCGCTCGTTGCGGTCGTTTCTTCTCAGAACGAGATCATTCCAGGCCATATTCATTTGCAAACGATCGCGGATGCGGTTAAAGCAGGAGTGAGGATGGCTGGTGGTACGCCAGTTCAGATGACCACGATCGGTGTGTGTGATGGCATCGCTATGAACCATGAAGGCATGCGCTATTCTCTTACGAGTCGTGAGGTTATTGCTGACTCTGTCGAGTGTGCGGTCCAAGGTCATCAATTCGATGCGATGGTCCTCATTCCAAGTTGCGACAAGGTCGTTCCTGGAATGCTTATCGCAGCATGCCGTTTAAATATACCGACGATTCTCGTCTCAGGCGGCCCTATGCTTGCAGGTGAGGACAAATGCGGCAATCAAACCGACCTTAATACGCTCTTTGATGCGGTTGGTCAGGTCACTGCGGGCACTATGGATGAATCGGAGCTCAAGTTCTTTGAGGACACGGCGTGTCCTACCTGTGGTAGCTGTTCGGGTATGTTCACCGCAAACTCTATCGCATGTCTCTCTGAAGGCCTTGGTATTGCGCTGCCTGGTAATGGCACCATTCCTGCTGTCTATTCTGAGCGCGTCCGTCTTGCAAAGCATGCAGGCATGAAGATCATGGAGCTTGTCGAAAAGGACATTAAGGCACTCGATATTATCAATGCTGCTGCTATTCACAATGGTATGGCACTCGATATGGCATTTGGTGGTTCTACCAATACCATGTTGCATCTTACTGCGATCTCTCATGCAGCTGGCTGTCCGGTCACGCTTGAAGACTGGGATAAGATCTGTTCGCAAATTCCGAACATCACGCGTATCGCACCAGCAAGCTCATTGCATATCCAAGACTTGAACAAGGTCGGTGGCATTTCTGCGATCGTAGGTGAACTTGGTCGTGCTGGTCTGCTCGATGGATCCGCACTCACCTGTCATGGCACGATGGCTGAATGGATTGCGTCTTGCCCACTTGTCGATGGGGAAGTGGTTCGCACGGTCGAGAATGCCTATGCGCCAGTTGGAGGATTGCGTGTCATGCAGGGCAATCTTGCACCAAACTACGGCGTAGTCAAGCAGTCTGCAGTAGCCGATGACATGCGTCAACACCGTGGCCCTGCGCGTGTCTTCGAGAGCGAGGAAGAAGCATGTGAGGCTATCTTTGGCGGCAAGATTAATGCGGGTGATGTTGTGGTCATTCGTTATGAAGGTCCTGCCGGCGGTCCGGGTATGCGCGAGATGCTCACGCCAACCTCCGCTATTTGCGGCATGGGACTCGATCACGACGTTGCACTTATTACGGATGGTCGTTTCTCGGGCGCAACGAAAGGTCCAGCGATCGGTCACGTGAGTCCAGAGGCATATGCAGGAGGTCCGATCGCATTGGTCGAGGAGGGCGATATCATCGATATCGACATCGACAAAGGAACGATGAATCTTGAAGTATCCGATGAAGAGCTCGAAGCACGCCGCAAGAGCTGGGTCAAGCCTAGTCCCAAATACACCACGGGTGTTCTTGCTCGCTATGCAAAGCTGGTTTCCAGTGCTGATAAGGGGGCATATTTCGGATGATCATTGATAATGAATACGAAAAAGAGCACGGTCTTGGTCCCTATACCGAAAAGCAGGGCACCACGATGACGGGTGCTCAGGCTATCATTGCTTCGCTTGAAGCAGAAGGAGTCGATACGGTCTTTGGCTATCCTGGAGGACAGGCGATCAAGATATATGACGCGCTCTATGATTCGACTAAGATCAAGCACATTCTCTCTCGTCACGAGCAGGGTTCGACCCATGAGGCTGATGGTTATGCACGTGCGACGGGTAAGACAGGCGTTGTTATTGTAACGAGTGGGCCTGGTGCAACGAATACGGTCACTGGTATTGCCACTGCGTATATGGATAGTGTGCCGATGGTTGTCATTACCGGTCAGGTTCCACGCAGCATCATCGGAACTGATGCATTCCAAGAGTCCGACATCGTGGGAATCACGATGCCAGTTGTGAAGCATAGCTATTTGCTTCAGGACATCAATGAACTTACGAATACGTTTCGCGAGGCATTCTATATTGCAAACTCAGGTCGTCCAGGCCCTGTTCTCATTGATATTCCTTCTGATCTGTGTGGTATGGAGATGGTCTTTGACTACCCAGCCGATGTGAATCTACCGTCGTATAAGCCTACCGTGAAGGGCAACGCGCGTCAGATTCGCCAAGCAGTCGACATGATGAAAGCTGCAAAACGTCCTGTTCTCTATACAGGCGGTGGCATCATTGCTTCGAATTCCGAAGAAGAACTGCTCTCCGTTGCTGAAGCGCTCCAGATCCCTGTGGTCACCACGCTTATGGCAAAAGGTGCATTCCCTGCGTCAAACCCGCTCAATCTTGGTCATGTTGGCATGCATGGTTCATATTATGCAAATCACGCGGTCACCAATGCTGATCTCTTGATCGCTATCGGTGCGCGCTTCTCAGATCGCGTAACAGGCAAGCTTGTTGACTTTGCGCCAGATGCGAAGGTCATTCATGTCGATATCGACCCTGCAGAGATCGGCAAGAATCGACTGCCACAGATCCCTGTGGTAGGTGATGCCAAGGTTGTTTTGGCAGGCATGAAAGAGCTCATCGAGCAGGATGGCGACTTCAAGCCTATCACCGATGAATGGATGGCGCAGATCAACCAATGGCGCGATGCTCATCCTTTCTACAGTCCTGGTGTCGCAACGAGCAATGGCACGATCTCGCCTGAAGGCGCGCTCGACCTGCTCTCCGAGATGCTTGATCAAGAAAAGAGCATCGTTACTACTGAAGTTGGTCAGCATCAGATGTGGGCCGCACAACATGTTGATCGTGATATACCGCGCACGTTTCTTACCAGCGGTGGTCTCGGTACGATGGGCTTCGGATTCCCCGCAGCCATCGGCGCGAAGGTTGGGTGTCCTGAAAAGGAGGTCATCTGTGTTGCAGGCGATGGATCTTTCCAGATGAACATCCAAGAGATGACCACGGCTTCCTATTACGGCATCAACGTCAAGGTGCTGTTGTTGAATAACTCCGTGCTTGGCATGGTTCATCAATGGCAGAACCTTTTCTATGATGAACGTTACAGCGAGACCATCTTGCCTGACTTACCTGATTTTGTGAAGGTTGCTGAAGCTTACAACTGGCAGGCCGAACGCGTCGAGAAGCCTGAGGATCTAGAAGGTGCTCTGAAGCGTCTTATCGAAGCGGATCGTCCTGCATTGCTCGACATGCGTATAGACAGCGATGAGAATGTCTTCCCGATGGTTCCCGCAGGTGCTCCACTCACAGAGATGTTCGGCTATATCAAGATCGGCCCTAACGGTGAATTGATCGACGAGCGTAAGGAGGCGAAATGATTATGAGACATGTCCTTTCGGTGCTCGTAGAGAACAAATCAGGTGTATTGAGTCGTGTTGCGGGCTTGATCTCCCGTCGTGGTTTTAATATCGAGAGTCTCTCGGTCGGCCCGACTGAAGATCCGACCATGTCGCGCATTACGATCATTATGGATGCAGATGAGATAGCTTACGAACAGATCACCAAGCAGCTCCATAAGCTCATCTCTGTTCACAAGATCACCGACCTTACTCAAACAGCAGCTATCGAGCGCGAGCTGGTTCTCTTTAAGGTGCATGTCACGCCTGATAAGCGCAATGAGGTTATCGAGATCGCGAACATATTCCGCGGCAACGTCGTTGATGTGGGCAAGACATCGCTTACGATCGAGATCACTGGCTCTGAAGACAAGCTCAAGGGTATCGAGGATCTGCTGCGCGCTTACGGGATCAAAGAGATCATCCGTACGGGTCTTATCGCAATGTCGCGAGGATCGAAGGTAAGTTGATACACTATAATGTATCTTCATATATAAGAAACATCAGTCATTAGAAGAAGGGAAAGAACATGGCTGTAACCATCTATCATGAGCAGGACGCCAATCCTGAACTGATCCAAGGCAAGAAGATCGCTATCATCGGCTATGGCTCTCAGGGTCATGCCCATGCTTTGAATCTTAAGGATTCAGGCTGTGATGTTCGCGTTGGTCTTCGCGAAGGATCGAAATCTTGGGCTGAGGCAGAAGAGGCTGGACTCAAGGTCATGACCGTTCCCGAGGCTGCTGCAGAAGCTGATCTCATCATGATTCTTGCTCCTGATGAGAAGCAGGCAGAGATCTATGATGAGCACATCGCTCCGAATCTCAACCCTGGCGATACGCTTGCTTTTGCTCATGGATTTAACATTCACTATGGTTTCATCGAGCCACCCGCTGATGTCGATGTCATCATGATCGCTCCAAAGAGTCCAGGTCATATGGTTCGTCGTGTATATACCGAAGGAGCAGGTGTTCCTTGTCTTATCTGTGTTTATCAGGATGCGTCTGGACAGGCTAAGGATGTTGCACTCTCGTATGCGTGGGGCATTGGCGGTGCACGTGCAGGCGTCATTGAGACAACATTCAAGAACGAAACCGAAACCGACCTCTTCGGCGAGCAGGCTGTTTTGTGCGGCGGTCTTACCTCACTCATTCAAGCTGGCTTTGAGACACTCGTCGAGGCAGGCTATCCTCCTGAGATGGCGTATTTCGAATGCTTCCACGAGGTCAAGCTCATTGTTGATCTCATGTATGAAGGCGGCATGAAGAAGATGCGCGAGTCCATTTCGAACACCGCAGAATATGGCGACTATTACGCTGGAGATCAGGTCATCACTGCTGCTTCGAAAGAAGCAATGAAGAAGATCCTTGGTCGCATTCAGGACGGCTCGTTTGCAAAAGAATTCATGGACGATTCGAAGAATGGTCAGAAGTGGCTTCTTGAGCATCGTGAAAGCGAGAATGCTTCCCAGATCGAGCAAGTAGGTGGAAATATCCGCAGCATGTTCAGCTGGATCCAGAAATAACCTACCGAGCTTCATCGCTCATTCTAAGGCCTGGTACTTTGTACCAGGCCTTATTTTGTTATG
>OGPK01000121.1_pt1 | contig 92899 bp, 98 predicted proteins | sample 1552921 | NCBI WGS metagenome assembly OGPK01 (sample SAMEA2580264, study PRJEB22360) | human gut metagenome | biome: human gut; feature: human-associated habitat; material: faeces | place: Denmark | collected 2008/2010 | reverse complement strand
TTCCTGTTAGCCCTCACTTATTGTTCGTTGGCTGCGGAACCAGGCATCCGGCTCGTTCACACATCATCTTTTCGGATGATGCATTCTCTCACCTTATTGCTTACCCTCTTTCCCCACCCACCGCCCTTTATTAAGGTAGCCTTATTGGGCTGGTCGCGATAGCGTACACGCAGACGTCATACTCCCACCACCCTGCTAAGGTATGCCTGTTTCCTGTTAGCCCTCACTTATTGTTCGTTGGCTGCGGAACCAGGCATCCGGCTCGTTCACACATCATCTTTTCGGATGATGCATTCTCTCACCTTATTGCTTACCCTCTTTCCCCACCCACCGCCCTTTTAGGTAATTCTTTCTTTTTCCGATTGTCTTAGATTGGTCTTTTTGTCTGTCCGCTTCCTCATTCCAGGTCGAAATATCCCCATCTGAGAGCCTTTGTTTTTTGACGGCAAATTTATAAGGGTTAGTGGAAATGAAAGAGTTCCGGCTATGAGCCTTTGCCCTGAAAAAAATAACGATGACGGCTTATCGCTGTCCCAACATTTTTTTCGTTCAAAACTTTTCTAATTCCACTTTTCCTGAAAAGATAATGCCGTAAAAAAAAGGCTCAAACTCAGATGGGGAATGATTCTCAATCTAAAAAAAAAGTCAGCGGACAAAAGACCAAACCAAGACAAAGGTTTTAAAAAAAAAGGTCTAAATCTAGCTGAAGAATAATTCAAGGTTTAACACTCTAAAGCATACGGATATGGCAGCAACATTCGGAAAATACCCAAGTTTAGACAAGCAGTGGAGAAAGATGATGTTTTCTTTTTATCCTTATTTGTCTACAAAGAATAGAAATGCAACCCAAGAAGAATGGAAAATCAGAAGACTTATTTGGGATTTCAAAGACGGCAAGGCATTTGCAAATGTAGCCCATTTGGTAGCCAACAAGCTCATTCAACTTTATGGTAAAGAAACCAATAATATTATCTTTGCTTGTGTTCCGGCTTCAAGTGCAGAGAAGAACGAAAAGAGATATAAGCATTTTTCATCGATGGTTTGCCAACTTTGCGGAATGTACAACGCTTATGACCATATTAAGGTTAAGGGAGAAAAATCAGCCGAGCATGATAATGTTAGTAAAAGTGAAATACACAACAAACAAGAGATAGAGTTCGACCAAGATTTTTTCAAAGGTAGAAAGGTTATAGTTTTTGATGATATTCTTACTAAAGGATTTGCATATGCTATTTTCGCCAATAAAATAGAAAAAATGGGAGCAGAAGTATTGGGAGGACTCTTTATCGGTAAAACAGTTTATAGTAACTAATATGACACCAAAAGAAGAATACATAATGAAGAAAACAGGTCTCTTTCAAAATGAGACCTTGTTTTTCTATACTTATATCGCTCACAATGGACAGATATACAAGACAACTGCTGCCAGTCTTGATGTTTGTCGGAAGTTGCGGGACAGATGGCAACGCCATCTGTCCACCTCTTTTACCGGACATCGCCACATAGCTAATTATGCAGAAGTAAAAAAGAAGGTGGAAAATGCGGTTAGATTCTGTTATAAGAATGGTCAGCGATTTTTTTATGTCGGTGGTGCTATCGGATTTGATACCATAGCAGCTGAAAGTGTACTTAGATTAAAAGAGGAATTTCCTGATATTGTTCTTATTGTTGTTGTGCCATTTCCGCAGCAGGATAAGCTGTTTAATAACTCATACAGAAACAGATACTTTAATATTCTTAATATGGCAGATGAAGTTATTACCATTTCAGATAGTTTTTCAAATTTCGCATATCTGAAACGTAATGATTATATGATTTCCCACTCCTCTCAGCTTATTGCCTATTGGGATGAAATATCTTTAGGTGGTACATCTTATACGGTAAGAAAGGCATACGAAAAGAAACTAACCATCTATAACCTTTATAAATAATGGTTATTGATGGTTAGTCTACTTTTTCACACAAAAAGTAGCAAAAAAAGTACCTTAGAGGTACTAATTTAATATCTTTGTACACATACAACTGTTTAATATTCTTGAACGTAATATTAAGTATGCGGGAAAAAGAATTGCTTAAAGTTGCACTACAAGGCGATTTCTATGTCATTAAGATTTGCAAGACTGAGGAAGGTGTATATGTTCTTAAACAAATGTGCGCTTCTCAAACGCCAAGTTGGTGCATTATTGAGAAGTCATCTAAACTCTCAGATATTGAATTTTGTATATCCATTATGCGCCATTCATCCAAGTATATTCTTAATGCGAGTGAACGGATTAAGGTGTCTGATCTCATAAACCTGAGCGAAGTCGGTTTCCAAGTAATACGAATATCACCATCAGATAAACTTGTGGTAAAAAAATTCAACCCTTTAACAAAATCGTGGATTAAGCTATCTTCTATTCCGAAAGTATGCCTGAGAGACAATTTCCTGTCGGAGAAATTATGCAACAGAGATACTATCCTTATTGATTGACTATAATTAATGCTTAATTTGTCATGTAAAAAAAGACCGCCTTTAATCGGCGGCCTTTTCTATAGTTGCTGCTTTCAGGTCATCATTCCAATCTTTCTTTTGTGGAAACTCAGTATTCTGAACCCGGTAAGCTGTATTTTTTAATACCTCACTATCCATTTGCTCTACATCATGCTGCATACCTCTAAGGTTATTATCAAGCCATAGCGTGTACTTATAACCCTGCTTGTCATTATCGAATATAGTCCGTAGTGACTTCACTTCATTCTTACTGATAATGATACGAAGTAGCTGCATTTGTCCTTCGGTAAGTGTACCTTCTGTAGATACATAAACAAGATTCAAGCTTGTGTCTTTGTGACATAGTTGGTAGTGAGATATACAGTCTATGATAGATTCTCCTACGTATAAAATATCAATTGGTCTGCTTTTGTCATGGTTACTTGTTGCCAGACATTCAAACTTTCCACCGATGATTCCCTTGAATGTTTCATTTCTCTGGGAAATTGCTTGGACACCCTTGTCATTGTACATCTTTACACAGATGTTTCTGTATGTGGTGTTTTTGTTCTTAACTTCCCTAATTAGAAAGACATCATTAAAAACCGGACTATCTATACTTTCTTCTGAGATACCGCGTTTCTGTAGATAATTACCCTTATAAGGTAAAAGCTGTTTAAGGTACATTGTCAGTTCGTCTGTACTCATGCTCGTGTTACCAACATCGTATCTGCTGTTTTCCGGAGTAATTATCTGGTTCGTATTTATGTAGTTTTGTAAGATTTCACCGACTTCTCTTAATGTCGGTTGCTTCCCGGTTGTCTCAAACAGATGTTCCTGCATCATGTCGAGAATCGTTCTGCCTCTTACATTGTCGCTGTGCACATCCCAATAGGTATATTGGTTTTGTGCATTCCGCTTGATGACAATGGTATGTGTACCATTACTCATTTTAGGGCAGCTGTTAGAAGAACCGGCCACAAATTTCCAACCCAGATTTAAGAGAAAATCAGGGAGGGAAATTTCTGTTTTTAGTCTGTTAAAATCAACTTTCATTATTGAATATCAGTGTTTTATGTATTACAAAGATACTAAAAATTATCCAGTTTTACAACTTTATAGTTCTATAATAATCATACAAAATTACGACTTATTGCGAAATTGTTGTAAACCTGAGTTCGCCTATTTTACCGGTACCAGTTTCCGGATCTATGCTTTTGCTTTCATCAAAAACAGTTTTCCCATCTTTGGTTACCTTCATTCTTACACTTGCTTTTTCGTTTGAATGTACCATGCCCTGTGCGGCAATTTCCTTAACCTTTCCTTCTGTTACATAACTTGCACTTGTTGTAAATTCATCATCTATTGACAGTGAAGAATCTCCAGTTTTCTCGTTCCTTATATTAACCTTGTCAAGATTTGTTATATGTGCAAATCCTTTTGCATCAGTTCCACTAACCTCAATTGTTATTCTATACACTCCTGCATCACTGCTTCCTGTTGTCGGATCATCATCCTTACTGCATGATACTGTCAATAAACTCACTGCTGCTAATAATGTTGCAAAATACTTTTTCATGATAATTCAATTTATTAGTTAATTAAAATTTCTTTCTTGTTTCTGATTGTGTGTAGTATCAGGATTATTGCGTTTTTTGATTTTTTCTTCAACGCCTTTCAAGACCTCGTTTACATCATTTATTATCTTAATATAATTCTGTTGCACGATTTCTTCAAGAATGTCCAGTTCGAGTTTTTCGTTACCTTCATCAAGTCTTACCGGGAGAGAGAAAGGTGGTATTTCTTTTTCTTCAAAACGGCACATGTTCATTTGTGCATTGAAGAAAGGAGGCTGTCCGCCAGCTATCTTTCCGATAAAGTGTCCTGCTGACTGTCCGGCCACTTCACGGGCTTTCAGGACTTTCTCTTTCTGGAGGCTTTCTGTTCGGCTTCCTCCGCCACTTTCCTGATGAGAGTAACTTTCCTGGGCTTCCTTCTTCTCGCCGAACAGACTTTCTATATCTTTGGCTGTTTTCTCATTTCCGGTCATGCCGTAAGCCTGTGTTCCGCAGGAGGCTTTGAGAATATTGGCACTCTTTTCTCCATAGTCCCTGACTGCCTGATTGAAGTCCTGTACGGCCAGTATGGTGGAAACATTGTGTTTTCGTGCTGTACCTATAAATGTGTCTATACCTTGCAGAAGGATTGTAGGAAACTCGTCAACCATGAATACGCTTGTTGCTTTTCCCGGATTGTTCATTTGAGACATCAGCACACTGCCTATGCAGCTGATGGCCGGTGATACGGCTTCCTTGATTGTCGGGGCATTACCTACACATAGAAGTGTTGGATGTTCCTTGTTTGTTATATCCAGTGAGAACTCTTCTTCAGGCAGCGGGGACAGAACCCAAAATATATACTTGTTGTTCAGTAACACAAGTGGCGTTTGCGCTGAAGAAACAGCTCCGGCTGTCTGCTGCTGTGCGCCTAATTTCCATGCAGTCAACATGGAAGACATGTTAAGTGCAATTTCCGGATCTTCCGATAGCCATTCAAATACGAGATTACTATCTGATAAAGCAAAGGCTATCACATGCGGTAGGGTACAGATGCCAAGGTCTTTTTCCTTGAAGCATTTATAAGCTATCGAATATACATAATTTATTGCATTGTTCGCCCAAAAGTCTGTTTTTTCTTTCCAGCTTGCTTCCAGGTTTTTCATCAGTGTCATTATAATATTCCTGATGAATAAAGACTCATTACCTTTTGACATATATTTGGGTGACAATACATTAACCCTGACGGTTCTTGACATGTCTATAAAGTTTATGTAGGCAAAATTAGGTACCTCTCTGCCCTGCTTCCTGAAGTATTCGATACTTCCGTAAGCTATTCTTGAAAGTATTGGTGAGTTATCTTTTGTCGGATCACCCTCCCAGTCATAGATGAACCCGGCATAATTCCTTTCCGCACACTGATAAATCATTCCCTTTATCCAGCTTTCTGATTTACCAGAACCCGGACCTCCGTCAATATATATATTCTGCTGTGGCTTGTGGATGGTAAGTGGCCCATTTGCTGTCTCAAATCTGAAATAAAAGGGTGATTCCACATTACTCAGGCCGAATATACTTTCATCTGACTTGACATGTCTCCTGAAGAAGTAAGGCATTGTCTTGATGATTAACAATGTGTAGGCTACAAATATCACCGGGAAAACGAATAGATTATACCAGTTTGACAACTCACTGAAACCAACCACAAGTATAGTGGCCGTCATTAAGGTCAGACTTGTGTAAAACCATTTTTTACTTTCATCATCAGGTTTCTTATATGGAAAAAGAAAAGCTAATCCGGCGATGAGTATCACATACAGGAAACGGAACATGATTCCCTTTACCAGCAGTTTTTCCCACATGGCCTGATTCCTGACCGGAACATACAAACCGTTTACTATAGCCCACTGGAATAATACAGCTATACCTATCAGAGTAGATAGCAGTATAAGGATGAATGACAGGTCTTTCTTTTCTTTTTCCATAGTTCAATCTTTATGCGTTAGTCTCTTCTTTCTTCTCACTCTTGCCGAGCAGTTCTACACGGCTTACATTCATAGTGACAGACGGTATGCAGTTTCCGTCCTCTTTCTTGAATACATCAATAAATATATCTCCAGTCACATATACCTGAGTACCCTTTTTGATATATTCCATGATTTTTGTGTCAAAGTTTACAAAGCAAGTTATCCAAAGAGTCTTGTCTTCTGTGTCTCCAACTCCTTTAAACTTTGATGAAACAGGGAAATAAAATCCTTTACCACTCTTGTTTGAACGTGCGTCTGCACCTACATAACCGATTAATTGTCCTGTAAACATAATTCTTCGATTTAGGGGTTAAATATTCATTGTTATTTCAGCAGGCTTGACCATTTCCTTGCTCATTTCTGCTGTTTTGTTAGTATCGAAATCTATTCCAAACACCTTGCTTACTGCCTCTTTCCCTTCATTGTTGCTTACATTGACATTTAGCCTGTCTATCATAAGCAACGAAGGGTTATAGCCGGCTTCTTTCAACTCTTTCAACTTATCTTCATCACCCTGGCTTGCCGCCAGTAAGAATTTTTCATCATTGCTCAGTTTAGGTTCCATTCCGTAAACCTTCTCCTGTATCATGGCACTTGCCTTGGCCACATCGGAAAGAATGGTGTATATGAATTTCGGATCTTGACTCAATGCCGACAGCCAGCTCTTCAGATACATCGCATTCTCCTCCCTGATACAGGTTGATATACCCATGGTTTTACCGCATGAAGCAGAAGTTAGCTCTGCGATAAGTTCTTCCTTGGCGTATTTGGAATCTCCGAAAACCTCTCCTTTTTCTCTTTCCAGATGACCGACTTCACCGGTTGAATGTGCCATTTCATGCAGCAGTGTTGAATAAAAGGATTCCCCTGTATCAAACTGTCCCTTCAGCGGGACAATTATATGGCATACTTCTCCACGCCTGTAATAAGCACTGTCGCTTTCTCTCGGATATATCGGACATATCCATTGCCTTTCTCTGATAAGTGCATCAAGCAACGGCATGGTGTACATGCCTTGTTCATCCTTCAGAGCCGGTGGAACAAACTGTGACTTCAGCTTTTCCCATTTCTCAGGTTGGACTTCCGGATAGTTGGTTTGAGAGACATTGAACACGTTGTAGGTTTTCATATATGGTGTTACCTTATATTCCCTCTTTTCGTCCTCTGATAGATTCCGATAGTCTTCTATGCTTATCTTGTTCCCGTTCTTGTCCTTTACTGAAAAGTTCCAGTATATTACGGGGAACGATTTCTCTCCTTTTATAATTGAGGCTCCGGCTTCCTTAGCTTGCATGAATGTCATATACAATGGTGTGCTGTAACCCTTTTCTTCCGAAAGTAAGTACAGCATGAAGAGGTTTATCCCATTATATACTCTGCCTTCGATGTTCTGGGGTAAGCCCCCTCCACCTTCCGGAGAGAACCAGGGCTTTTTCCAGTCATGCTCAACCTCCTTGATTTTTTGAATCATGAGGTCTGCAAACTGTTTCAGTGCTTTGTCACCTGCTGAATCTTCTTTCATAACTGTTCGTATAAATGGTTATTCTCATATTCACATAGCCACTTGACGGCATTCTCATTATTGGGCCTCTCTCCTCTTGACTTCATGTCTTCAAGATATATTTCTGCCAAATCTTTTTGAGCGAGCAGAAACTCCAGGTCATCGATGATGCCTTCCTGTCTTTTCTGTACCAGTTCATTGTAGTCCATAATTGCATTTTTATAAGTCGTTGAACATCTTGTTTACAGTATTGGCAATAGGTCTGGCCATTTCTTTTGTATTGTCCGGCTTCGGACTGCTTGCCAACTTCACATCACCCAAAGTCTTGCTTTTGTTTTCCAGACCGAATATCTTCTGAACGGCGATGATGGTGTTTTCCTGTACGCCATTTTCTCGCATGGCTTTTATATCATTCTGTGTTATCTGATATCCGGTTTTTTGGATGTCCTGAATGACTCTGAAATTTCCTACCGAGGCTGCATCTAAAAGCTTGGCAGCCTGTTTCTGATGTTCGCTCAGTTCATCCGGCTTAACCTGAAAAATCTTCTGAACTTCCTTCATTTCATTATCACTCAGATTCAGCTGTTTCCCTACACCTCTGATGTAATCTTCACTTGGCTTATAACCGTCCTCCCTGAGTTTGTCAATCGTTTCAAAGTCCCTTTTACCGACCGCTTCCTTAAACTCGCTGTCCATGTCTCGCCCTTTATCTGCCGATACCTTATTTTCTATGACGGGGTTTACAGCTTCCAGTTTAGGTCTCATCTCCTTTATCAGTTCATGAGCCTTTCCTTCTGTAATACTCTGTATGTTTGAGAACTGAATGCCTTTTTTGTCATCTGTGAGAGATATGTCGGCAAGGATATATCCGTCCTTGCTGTGCATGAGCTTACTCTCTAACGTATGACCGTTGGCAAGCAGATATTTGTCTGCTTTGGTTAACTTATATCCGTCATATTCTTCGGTCTTGCCTATCACATTAGGTATCTTAATTTCTTTGCTTGATCTCACGATTACCGAATTCAAGTCCTTGTCAACCTGAAGCATGATTGTACCTCTTTTGGTATCTAAAGGAACAATATCACCGTGTAGAAGACGCTCTTTTTCCGTTTTGTTAAGCTTGTGTCCAAGCATCCTGTCCGGAATGGTTAGGGTTTCCTTGCGGTAAAAGACGGAAATGCCGTTCTCACTCATACGCAGCTTCCCTTTCTTCTCACCTATATCCATCAGGTCTGACATTATACCCTTTTCCAGTTTTGTTCCTTTACCGTCAAGCAGATTGCCGGTGTTGTGTGCATATTCGTATAGCTCCTGGCCTGTATAGCATACTTTACGGTTATGGTCTATGATGGTGAAACCGTCTTTGTTCTCGCCCTTTATGTCATTCCACCGAATCACACTGATTCCTTTTTTTCTAAGTTCTTCGATGTATGAAGGCTCATTTGCCTTGTTCTTGTCAAAGAACGAACAAACCTTTTCTTTTGACTCCTCGGCTCGCTGTTCATTCCGGTTTTCTTTAGCTTTAGATCTGATTTCATCCAAAGACAATTGGATACTGTCATCCCCCTTGTGGAAAAGATAGCTTCCGTCATGATATTCTGTTTTATAGCCAAGAGTTTCCGACAAGGCTCTGAACTGCCCTATGTTATTATAGGAATAGTTCTCATAAGCTTCTTTCAGTTTCATATCATTTTTCGAATAAAGGTTCTGCCCTGATAATATACTTGTTCTCAACAGCCAGTTTCATGTGGCGGCCACCACCCTTTTCATACAGTTCTATCTCAAAGATTTTGTTGTCCGGAATTGTAAACTTATTAAATCCCAGAACAAGCCTGTTGGCGCTTTTGCCCTTTATCTTTGTTTCAAAATCCTTTGTATAAATGGGATCTATGGTTGTTTCCTGCTGTATGGCATTCTTGCTTTTCTTGATGTCTCTTTGAAAGCATTTGACAAATTCAATGTCATAGTCTATATATGACTTGTTTTTCAAATCAAAGATGAAAAACATAAAGTCTTCATGTACATACAGGTTGGACATTGACAGCTCAAACTTGTTTTTTACCTCGCCAACACTGTAAATGTTCCTTTTCTTTGTTCTCAGCTCCTGAAGGCATTTGTCCATCACCTCACTGTTCACATCGATGTGGGCAGTATATTCACGCTTGTCATCATAGTTGTAGGTGAAGACCGAAGTCTCGTTTCTGCGGATGACAATGCTGTATGTATTCATGTTCTTGTCGATGACAAAAAGATTCGAATTTTCAACGGCATCCTTAGCTGTTGAAACCTTCAGCTGATTGTTGTAGCTCTGTAAAGCAAAGGACATTTCGTTACCTTGTGTGCCGTATATAATGTCTGAGGGGAAGAAAAACTCGACCATGTGCATGTCACTGACATCCGCCTGATAATCGTTGTGTTCCCATTTACCGTTATCTTCATAGATGTTAGGGGAAGGATCGACAAGACCGTTTGCTATATATTTCACATGATAAGTATAGACACTGCCGTCGATACAAACGACGGTTACATTTGTCTCTTTCTCAAAGTCTTCACTCTGTGCGCACAGTCTGACAACGTGGGGTGCTTCTTCAACCCTTTCTGCCGAAATAAGCTCTTTCTCTCCTACTTCAATATCGGACACTTGCACCGGGAACACAAGATGCTTCACAAAGTCAAATGATACGTAAATGTTCTTGGCTTTGATACTCTCCTGTTCGGGACTCTGTGCTTTTAAGCCGAATGCGGCCACACATAGAACAATTAAAATATAGATTCTTTTCATAACTTTCAATTATAAAATGCGGTGAATACTGTTATCGCCCATAACAAGACAATACAGGCGAAAAATGAAACCAAAAGCGGTTTAATTTCCGTAAATTTCTTACCCTGCTTTCTTGATATATAGATTCTGTACCCGAAAAACAGGGTTGCTATAACAATTAGATAATTCAAGATATTCAAAATCATAGCTTGTCAATTAATGTTTCCAAAGGATGTGGCTGATTATTTTTGTTCTCTTCAAGCTCAGCATATAGTCTCTGCAATTCTTCCTGAACAGCTTTCCGTTTCAGCTTTGATTCTTTTGTCTCTTCCTGTATATACATCTGATAATTGCTCTTCAGATGTACCTTGACTTGCGAAAGTTTCATATTCAATATCTGTTTTGCTATCTGAGTCGTAGCATTTACAGCACTGGTTATCTCGCTGGTCATTGTTCCGATAGAGGCAAGAGGCATATCTATATTCTGGACAAGTCCCTGCTGCATACGTTTGGCTGCCTGAGCCTTCATGTTGTTCGGTAGGTTCAGCCCTTCCATAGCGTCATTGTCGAAGATGACAAAGGAAACAGGACTGATCGTATTTCCTTCCTTCAGGTTGTTTACCACTACCTCCAGCCGGTTTGCTCCTAATGTCGCCACACCGTAAAAGAGTGTGTTAGCCGGTATCTTCATGCCACAGACAACGGCATCTTCCAGCATACGCATTCTTACTGTACTGCCGGTAACGACTGTCTGGTCTCCATGTATGCAGGCCTTGAATAAGGTGTTGCTGCTTGGCATACTTGCCTGTTGCCTCCTTGTCCTTTTGCCATTCTCGGCTATGTATATAGGCTGGTTGCTTACAAGGCTGTCCATTGCACTGCCTGGTTTAGGCTTAGTGGAATTTTCGGCTTTTTTCTTTTCCTGATCATAACCTATAATCCTTTTATATATCTTTTGTCTATAGACATTGTTCTGCTCCAGTTCCTTTCGGATTTCAGCATTTTTCCTTGCTTCCCTTATAATCTCCTTCAACTCTTCTTCATCCTCAATGCTCGCAAGCTGCTTTTCCAGTTGTTCCGAGAGGTGGCTGTCGCTGCTGCCATATTCACCCATTACATCAGAGTATGGATCTCTTCTCATTTTCCGTATTTTCTCCAGTGTTGCCTGGTCATATTTTTCATTCCTGTTCTGAAGGTCGAAGTAGAAATCCGAACCTCTTACCTGTGATTCATCCATGATTCTTTGTTTCTCCTTCTCTTCTCTTTCATCCTGTTTATAGGCTTCAATCTTATTGAGGGCTTTGTCCTTTGCTTCCGAATCCGGCTCCAGCAATACACTTTGCCTTTCTTTTTCATTTTCCGCAACTTCCTTTGATGATGTGTCGTGAACAAAAAACACATAGAGAAATAGACCACCTAATATGATGGGTATAATCATCAGAAGCTTGTTTTTGTCTTTAAAAAAATTATTAGTTTTCATGTTCGTCAGATTTTTCTGGTTGGGTATTATTATATTCTTCCTGGTTGTCCTCAATTGGTGCCGAATAATGCACGATCCAGTCCTCTATCTTGGCTCCGTGTGCATTTTCCTCACTTCTTGATACATCGTATATGGAGAACTCTGCTTCTACCTTTCTTGAAATCTTTCCTCTGGCCCTATATCCCGTCTGTGTGAAAAGTATTTTCCCTGTTACAGGGATAGTTCCCATATCAATGATTATTTCGTCAATTGATACTCCGTATCTGATGTTCTTCTGTACCAGTGAATTGAGCATATTCACATCATTGTATTCGTTCAACAGCTCTTTCCCCTTGTTCCCAATGAGATTCAGGGCACTTGTGATATTTTTCTCATAGGTATTTTCGTCAAAGGCATACCATTTTCCGACAAAGGTCTTGACATGATTGATGTATTCGAACCTTCTCATATTTGATGCCGGCATACCACTTGCCACATATACTTCCCCATTCTTGTCTATGACCAATGCCTGGCTGTAAGCTTTTTCAAGCTTCATCGTCTGATAGATGATGCATGTGATAAAAGCTATCGTAAGAACGACACAGTAGCCTATCGAAAGTCTTATAGTCATCTTTACGGCATTGTCTACACCTTTAAATTTCATCAAGTCCATATCTGCTATTTTTTATCATCGATTATACTTTCTCCAATTGATGCCGCAGCTCCTACATTTGTTGCTTTGGCTGCTGCTCCAGCTCCACCAAGCAGGGCTATGGTGGCTGCTGTCGTTGCTATCGACATAACCTTTGAGATAACCTTGCCGGCATCACTGTGTCCGACAATTTTTGACGACAGCCAGAAACAGCTGCAATATGCGCCGATTAGAGCCAGGTCCATGCCCAGATATTGCAACTGTTGTGTTGCCATATCAACCATGTCGGCCGGTGATTCGCATAGTGCTTTTAATGTCTGCCACATAATCTGATTGAGTATGTTTATCACAGTGAACACCATACAGGATGAACAGAGAGTACCGAACCAGATGGATAGCTGTTTCTGAAATACCGGAAGCATACTGAACGCGAAGACAAACGGGCCGAGTATAACCAGTATCTTTACAATAACTACACCTAAACCCAGGATGATGATTTGTATGATACCTACAACCAAGGCTGCCGCAGCGTGTAATACAAGTGCTACAAGGTTTGCCGGATTAAGGATATTGACAAGTTTCTCTATACTGGCTCTTAATCCTGTTGTCTCATCCTCTTCCGCTTTTTTATCAAGCTCATGCTGCATGGCTCCTGTTGTGTCTTCTCCGGCTGCCACTTCCGCTTCAAGTGAATTGGTCTCATATTCTGCTATCATTTCACCCTGCTCGTTGCTTGCCTTGGCCATAAATTGGGCAAATTCATTGGCTCTTTCTGAAGATAGCGATGTAGCTTCGTTTATGACTTCCATTGTTCCTACAATGGTCTGTGCAATTGGCTTATACATTGTCAGACAGAAAAACAGTACCAGACAGCGGCCGATTTCCATCATGTCCGGAAACTTGTCTTCATTTGATGTCAACAACTGACTGGCTCCGTGATACAGATAATTATAAGCCAGATTGCATATAAAACAGATGACTGCAACTCCAAATGCTATAACTGTCATCTTTGAAACTAATTCCATAGTGAGGCCGTCTGTTATTTGGAGTCCCCACAAAAAATTGTCCTGGTTCATAGGCTTAGTTGGTATATCTTGTATAGGCTGAAAGGCGACCTTGATAATAGGTCTTCCGGTTGTGTCCTTTCATCGATTTATAAATGACTGTACTTCTGACTGTTTCGTTAAACTCTCTCATTTCATCTGCTGCCTTTTCAACAGACTCCTTTACCTGTTCGATAAAGGAGATTCTTCCTTCTGAGTTCATCGAGAAATAACTTGTTACCGTTGCTACCTTCATCAGAAGGTCGGTGCTGACGCTGAGATTGACTGTTACTCTTTGAAAATTAAGAAACTTCAAACAGTGGTAGTTGGAACCTACATTCATATAAAAGCTGTAGTCCTGACTCAGACAGGCAACGTCATCCAACAGATCAGCAAGCTCTTTCAGAGATTTCAGTTCCTTCATTCTGTCTATGTTCTGTAAACCCTCCCTTAATTTCTGGGCTGCTTCCATCTCCTTTATCTGCTCTATCCATTTCTTTACGTTGGTGTACCACTCTGTTGAATTAAGGAAGGTATGTCCCGGATCATGCACAACCCACTGGGCATCTGCCTTCCCTGCACCTATAAACAGCATGGCTGTCGTGATTATGATTATTCCAAATAATTTCTTCATAAGCTTAAATGATAAATGTGATAGTAAATATTACGCATACTACCCAAGCTATCAGGTATGTACGTGCATTTTGCTTTTTTGTGGCCAAAGCCCAAACCACAAAGATGAGGGCTATGCCTAATAATGCTGCTGCTATACTGGGTGCTACACTGTTCATGCTCGTGTTCATGTCAGTGCTGTAGTTTAACAACTCCGTTAATCCTGCTGTTGCATCATCCATATTGCTTTCTCCTTTCTTCCAGATATAAGTTTATGGCCGTATAGGTCGAGCCTGTTTCTTTGAATAATTGCTTAATCCTGACTACGGTTGATTGTTTTGAGTCAAATGCTACCGCTGCAAAATCTGATACCTCATTTCTGAAAATGAATGCATCATTGGACATCTTGATGAAGAACTCCCTCCAGCGGTCTGTCCTTTGCAATGACTCTATCATATAGATTTCTTCGTCATTGATGGACAAGACGGACTGGATTTCCGGCAGGTTCTGGCGGTGCTCCGAGTGATCCAGGATTATCTTTGTAGCACAGTTGATGATAATTGAATCCTTTATTCCTGAAGGCATGTTCTTTAGGAAAAGGATATTCTGTGCTGCCAGAGTGATGCTTCCCTCTTTCTTTCTGAATGTACGGTACAGATAGGCTATGAAGTCTCCGAACTTTTCATCCTGAAGGAAATCCAGGGCTTCATCGATAATCAGTTCCTTCATCATACCCTGTCGTTTCTTAATCTTATCGACAATCATCTGAAGGGTAATGATGGCCACTAGCGGAAAGTATTCCTTCTTTGACGCATCTTCCATGTCAAATGCGATGAGCTTGTCATGAACAATATCCACGTTTTCCTTTGCGTTGAGCAGGAAACTGAGTTCACCGTCTGTATATGGTTCCAGCAGAAGAATAAGCTCTTCAATCTCGAATTTCTGCTTTTCAAAATCACTCATTCTTTTTTTGAATACTTCCTGAAGATATTTTCTATATGCTTTCATATCAGGAAAGATTCTTTCATTATTCTGACCTACTGAAGAATTGTTTACATAGTCATAAAAGCCGATGATGGATTTCCTAAGAATCGCCGTCTCAGCCGGCATCATCTGTTCCCTGGCCTTCCAGATATAGCTTATTATGGCTACGATAGTCTTTATCTGGTCATCCGCTGATTCTGCGTCCGTTGTGTCGATATAGAGATACTTACCGTTCTTGTCACGGTCACATAGAAATGGATTGAAGGCAAATTTCTTCTGTTCTGTAGAATCAAAATATTTCCCTCCATTCAATGCTATCATAGAACGGTATGAACCACCGATGTCGATGATCATGATGTCTCTACCCAGCTCATAGCTTTGCAGAATGTAATTGTTAAGCCAGAAAGATTTTCCGGAACCTGACGGCCCGATAACTATCCTGTTCTTGTTATTCAATGTCGGATAATCCCAAAGATTTATCTTGACCGGTGTTCCGAAACGGTCATTGTATATGTGGCCTTTCGTATCTGAAACATACATACCTTCTTTTTGCAGATAGCAAATTGCCTGTTTGGTTGTATTGATGAAACCTCTGTAATTTGCCCTGGCGTTACCAGGTATGTTCGTAAAAAACAGATTACACAACTCTGCGTTTTCAACATAACAGCTGCTTTGGTTCATGAAGGAGAATCCTTGCTGTACAAGGGCTATCTTACGCATCAGTGAAGTCTTGTCCGTATCATTAAGAATGACATTGAACGAAGTGTAAGCGGTCTGATAGTCAAATTTCGTAATCTCTTCACAGAACAATCTTTGCTCCTTCTGCTTCTCTGCTGCAGGGGGATAAAAGTTGGTGATGTAGTTCAAGGCATCCTTCTCTGCTCCTATTGCTGTTACTGTCGCATCAGGATCTGTAATCTCGATGACCACATTGACGATATGATTAAAAGGCAATCCGAGACCTACGGGGTATAACATCGAGCACTTGCTCTTGATACTGTCCGGTATTTCAATGTTTCCACCGTATGAACGTGCTTTACCGGTGTGAGGAACGGAGAGTTCATGCAGATGCTCCCCCTCGATTGTCAGTGATAACATCGATACATACTGCTGGCCGATTTTCATTTCACCGTTCTGTGTGATGGCCATCGGATTCACAACCTTTTCCGTTGCATCTTCTACAGGTGTATCATAAGATAGATTGATGTAATCATAAACAGCATTGTTCAACTCTTTGCTGTTCATCTTCCTGATTTCGAATTGCTGGATAGATGCCAGACCATTCTCAAAATTAAGAAGCGATGCTTCCATCTCTGTCATTCGTCTCTCATAATCCCTATATGGCTGCTTAAACGGGTAATGTAATCTTCTTAACAGTGATGTGTTGGTCGCACTTTTTCTTATCTTGCCGTTCTTTTTCCCATTGGTAAATGTAAGATACAGATTAGTATAACTGTTCAGAATCTCCTTGCCGTCAAAATGCCGGTTGTTCTCTGCTATCAGAGCATTGTTTGAATATTCCTGATTGTTATACTCTCCGGTATAATAAAAAATCTGCTGATGTATGACAGTTCCGGCCGGAAGCATCTTCAAGAGAGCTTCAAGTCTCTCATGGATATATTCTGCTTCTTTTTCCGAAAGTGTGAACACTTCAGGAAGAAGCATTCTGTACCCTACTGTGATGTCACCGTTCCCATTGATGATTGCATCCTGGGTGATGGTCTGTATAGGCAATATGTCTGCCAGATCTGTGGCCTTGTCTGTTACTTGCACTTCTTCATTGCGCATATACAATATTGCAATGAGAAGAGCCAACAAACAAATGACAACGGCTGTTAGGATGATAAGTGTGACCATTGGCTGTTCAGTTTAGAATGAAATTGAAAATCTTTTTTTTATCTACTATTTTTCTGGGAGTTGCGCTCCGTACACTCAAACCTGTGAGAAAATCCGGATTTCCAGCCTTATGTTCCTTTTTCAAGGTATTGAACAGTAGCCCTGACAGAAATACTATTCCGCTGAGTAGAAGCGTTATGACCAGCGGATGCAGCTGCTTGAATATGCAGACGATAATCGTGATGGCTACTATAAGCATGAATATTCCGAATTGCCCGGATGACAAGCCGAAAAACTTGATAGGCTTGTTTATTTTCCTCATGGTTCTCATGGCTCAGATAATCAGGAAGGCAACCATAATCACTACAACTGCAATGATCCATCCTAACAGGTATTCTTTGGCATGTGGATTATTTGTTGCAAGAGAATAAATCACGAACACCAGTGCGATACCCAAAACGGCTGCGAGAATGTATTTTGCGACATCAAGGATTGTGTCAGCACCTTCCTTGGCTGTGTCCGTTACTTCCGAAAGACTGCTTATCTTAAGGCCACTCTGTGCTTCTAATTCAATCGGAGCTGCCACCATGAACAGAAACATAAGACCTACTGCCCACCTGCTTACACTGTTGTTTACGTTCTCAAATCTCTTTCTTAATTGCTTTAGTACTTCCATAATTCTTCAATTTTAAAGTTTATACTTGTATTGTTTTAATTAAATTCCATTGTACATCTTCAAACCTTACGAACTTTTCCATTTCAGTGTCTTCCGTTTTTTCTTTTGTTTCTTCCGGCTTTTTCCCACTGTAATAGTAAGTTCTCCCATCTAAGAACATGTCCGCTATTTCCTTGGCAAGGTCATCTTCCTCGGTGTTCTCAACTTGAAAGATTACCCTGATGACCGGCGCTTTTTCCTGTATATTTTCCCTTTTGTCTTTCTCTACTCCAGGTACTTGTTTCTTTTCATTACTTCGCCCGTCTTTCGGGACTTTTCTTTTAGTCAGAAAATGATAGATACCAAGTGAGATGACAATAAGTATAATAACATCTGCTATGCTCATATCAACGACCATATTAATAGCCAGACAACCAACGCTACTACATAGGTAATAATAGCTTCCTTTGTTTTTTCATGATTGGTTATCAGCTTTTTAAGTACAGATAATCCTGCACAAATAAAGCCAATACCAACCAGCATTGCACCTACTTCACGGTACAACGATATCAGGCCGGATACATCTGTACTGGCTTGCAATAAGACAATAAGTAACATGATTTTTATTTATAAAGGAGAATCTTCAATCCCGCATTCCATACGGTGTTCCAGTTCTTTACAGACAACGGACTCCACATTTCTTTTATTCCGACGGTGAATGCGAGCTTTGGTAATATGAAAAGTTCTATTTCAGTCCCTATTTCCGGACCAACGATAAATTGATACTCTTTTGATGGATGTCTGGTGTATTCTGTGCCCAGAAAACATCCTATACCTATATTCCAGTAGATTGATTTAAGGTTACTGGCTATTGTTCGGTTATAACTGCCGTTTACAAACCAGTTCCGGGCTGTTTCTTCCCTTTGTTGGTTCTGCATTACCGGCATTATACCTAAAGGCTGGGTTGCTTCAGTATTGACTGAATAATCGAAACTCTTTTCAAAATAATTCAATCCGGCTTTCCAGTAGGATGTTCTGTCAATGTATTTTGAGAATGATATATTTGCCATGTTATCAGCTTTCCCGAATATATTGGTACCATAACTACCTTCTAAAGCTGAAATCCTCTTGTAGTGTCTCTGTGCTTTAATCACACTGCCTCCAGTAAACAGGAGGAGAATCAGTATTACGATTTTCATGTTGCTGTACATAGTGCTTTCTATTTTTAAAGTTAATATTATCCAGTTTATTATTTTTATGTTTTATCATATCCTAATTTAGTAATTGTATCAAATCCTGCTCATTATGTCAGGAAATTCAATTGATTCTGTCCAAACATATAGATAATATGCAAAACCGCAAATAAAAAGACATTTTAATTTCCGCAATATGCTGTTTTATTAATCTAGTTTCATTTTTTGTTATGATGTAAAACATATAATGGCAAGCACAAAAAAAAGACAGGATACTAGTTGTGTAAAAGTATCCTGTCTTTTTATGAGCTATTTGAAGATCTTTTTTCTTGCCTTGCTGAGTGCCTGTGGCGTTATCCCTATATATCTTGCTATCTCTTTCAGTGGAACCTGCTTAAACAGCCATTTCTCTTTGTTTAAGACCTTTTCGTATCTTTGGTCGGCTGTCATACAATGTATTCCTTCTTCTCTCTCAATTTTATGCATAAGTGATTTTTCCAAATGAAAAATTGCAAGTTTGCAAAAATTGAAGGACTCTCCGAATATTTTAAAAGCCTTGTGCTTTTTCATTTTCCATAATTTACAGTTTGTATTGGCCTTGATGCTGTAGCATGCCTTATGTTCGGGATTGTGCAGAAAAAAAGGATTGATAAAGGCTCTGTCATCCAAAAAACGGGAATTGACAAAACCACCCTTGGAATCAGGAAAACATATGTTTAATATTCCTTCTTCCAAGTAATAAAAATGTTCTACCAATTCATCTTTGGTGATCAGATAGTGGCCTTTCTTTAAATGAAAAGGTTCAAAGTTCTCTTCAAAATAATCTTTCTCTTCCTGAGTAAAATTAATGTGTTCTTGAAGCCCCATCTTCTCGATGGTTTCTTCAATAAGTCTAGTTATTTGTCTAGTTGCCATAAGAGTATATAATGGCACGGCTCAGCTGCACCAAACGAGGGGGTGGTGTTTCCCTGATAAAGCACTGCCTCCCCGTGCCGTTTTAAACGGTACAGGTTCGCAGCTGCTTTATTGTTTAACTTCTGACACCACTCTTCCGTTTGGCAGCTGTATATATGTAAAAACGGATTCCCATTTGATGGAAATCCGTTGCAAAGTTATAAAAAAGTTGTAAATACGTACGGTTAGAAGGGCTTTATATCAGCTATATTTATTATATAGTTCTCTTTAGGAGCCATCTTCAAAATCTTGATATGGATATTTCGAAAGATTTCTGTTTTTAGTTCTTTATCTTCATCGCTATGTGCCCACGAAGTAAATTCTTCATTAAAATCTCCGCTTCCAAATAAAAAGGCATTTTTATATTTATAAGCATCATACACCTGCACTCCTTTTTTCCTAAGAAAGGCATCTTTGAGGCCTTCATAATATTGCGTTGTGATGATAGCCTTTGCTTTCTCGTCAAAGTATTTAAGCGTTTCTGCTGAAAATCTAAACTTAATGCTATATGCCCATTTTTCATTTTCTCTTTTAACAAATTCGTACTCAAATTTTGTTTGAGTAAGATTTTTGTTTATGGCATTTAGAGTTGCAGCGACCTTCTTTTTACGATCATGATTATTAGCAATGTTTATATCAAAATGCTTGGCCAATTCATCAACTGTCATTGTAAATTCCGGTTCCTGCCCTGCTTGAATCTTGTGCTTTATCAAGAATATCATTTTAGATAAATTCAGATAGAATTTTCTGTAAGCTCTTTTATTAGGTAAACTCCTATAGTCTTTCAGGTCTATCAGATTATAGCCGTTGAACATCATATTCTTCAGTTCATTACTCAAATTGACCTTATACATGCGTTTGGTCCTTTTCTTTGTGGCAAAATTATCCTTTATTTCAAAGCTTTCTAATATTGGAATAAATTTGTACTTAGTTATTCCATTAACGTTATAGGCCACGCTGAGTGTATTCTTTCCTAAACTGAATAAGGCAGATTCGAAAAACGTCTCTATAGGATGCTCAATCTGTTCACCTTCATATTCTGTTTTATAAATGGGTTTTATCGCACCAAATGTTTTAGCCTTTTGCTCTTCAGTCAATTTACGCTGAAGTTTAGTCCTTTCATAGCCCATAACAGAACAAAAGTCCTCCATTGAAAACCATGTTTCTCCGAATAAATCCTTCATCTGTGTATTAGCAGCAAAAATTATGATGTCATGCATAATTGTTCCTCCTGATTCAATCAATAAATCAAGATTGTCACCATTATAGGGTTCACTTAATGTTCGTGGTACTCTACTAAGTTCTTTGTATTGTTCTGTTTCAATCATAATTCTGAGCTTTGTTTGCAAATATAACGATTTTATCTTCATTTAGTGTATTATTTATACACTAAATAGCTAGTAATGAAATTAATTCTATGTCCAGATGTGTAAAAGTGTCCTGGTTGATTTCTATCGATTTATATTTAAAATTACTCCATGATTTTTATGTATAAAAATTAATTAACTATGTCCAACTTTAAATCCTTCCTATTTCGTTTTTTAGTTGTGTAAAACTGTCCAACGGAGACATATATTAGCCCTCCCAGATGTGTAAAAGCATCCTGATTGCCGATTTCAGATGTGTAAAAGCATCCTGATTGCCGATTTCAGATGTGTAAAAGCATCCCGATTGCCGATTTCAGATGTGTAAAAGCATCCCGATTGCCGATTCCAGATGTGTAAAAGCATCCTAGATGGAGTGTTTGTTGTGTAAAAGTATCCCGTATTAACCCAATCTAATATCTTCCTAAAACCCTTCAGTAAGCCATAGTTCTTACTTTTTCGATTTTGTCAGTTGTGCATTACCATCCCACAATTTCCTAATACCCTAAAAACCTAAATAAAGAAATGCTTCGACTGTTCTTTACATACTTTCGGAAAAATATTTACGGGCAAATCTAGTATCTATTAACAGTGTTTAACTTATTAGGGATGAAGTAATGTATTTAGAACACTTTAGCCAGATGTGTAAAAGTGTCCCACCTTTATTGAACTGAAATTTTTAGTTGTGTAAAAACATCCGAATCATTATGACCTATCCTAACTTCAGTTGTGCGTATTCATCCTTTTTTGCAATGTCTTTCTTTGGTTTTATCTATAAAAAATGGGTAAAACCGGTAGAAGAATAATCTCTTCCAGTTTTACCCAGAACCTGGTATCTGATTTTGTTACGAATTCAGAATACTATAAATTCATATACTTCTTTATTGCAGCTTGAATTTCCTTATTGTATTTTTGAAAGGTCATTTCAAGTATATTTGTTGCCAGTACATGCATACTAACGTCTTCTGCGTTGGCGAGCTTCTTTAGTTTGGCATGAGTTTCTTTAGATATACGGATTATTTCTACATCTTTTATTTTTCTTTCCTGGAATAACATGCCATACTCTTCTTTTCGACTGGCCGCTCTCTCTTTATCTTCTGCTATTTCTTTATCCTTTTTTTCCGAAAGTATTTTATCTTCTGAAAGAACTACTTCTGTTTTTTTTTCTTCTTGTTCCTCCTGAGATTTTTCTGATTCTGTATTGATAGTCGGAGCCACATTTTCCGTTTCCTTTATTTCCTTTTCCATTTTGGATGCATTAGCCAATAGTCTGCTCATGCCACTTGATGTTTTTGCCATATTATTCCTCCTCGATGTGTTTACTAATAAGATCTATAACTTCTTCGCAGAACGGATCACATGGATGGTGATAGTTGCTGCTTAATGTTGAGAGGTTCCTTTGGTAATCAACTCTTGAATCCTTAATATAGTTGTCCATGAGCTGGAAAGGAAGACTTTCTTTATTTTTTATTATTTCCTTGAACTCTAATACATTTGGCATAACTCGGTTCATGACACCTCTTACGGTTGTTTTCATGCCATTTTCTTTTCTAGCTTTTATTATGTTTTTATAAACGTTCTCGTAAAAGTACAAGGTTGCGCTTAAATCTGTATTGTTCGGTTCAAAAGGCATTATTACTATATCGATAAAATGGAGAGTCTCTACAACACCATTTTGTTTAAGGTTACCTGGAAAGTCAACTAATATGACATCAAAGCTTTCTTTTAGAAACTCCAGTTGATTGATGAACTCAGAGGAAGATATATTCATTACTTCATATTCTTCTTTCAGATTGTTGCTGTCATCACTTTCGGATTGTCTTAGTCTTCCCATTGTATTTTGCATGTCGTCTATATCCACAACTCCGATTTTAATGCCATCGTCGCCCATGGCATGGACATATCCAGCGAACAGCGCAGTAAGTGTTGATTTTCCAACCCCTCCTTTGGGATTTTCAAATGCTAATGTTATACCAGGTAATTTCTTTCCCATATTCTATTTATTTTAGTTCTTTTGCAAATATATAATTAAGAAATAAATAAAGCAAGAAATCATATAATTTATTATGTATGCTAAAAAGAAATATATTCCTAATGTAATATATAAAGTACATAATTTCTATTCTAAGAACAATATATATAAATCAATTTCTAAGTAAATAAATAAAGTACAAAAGTAAGTAATTGCGAAAGAACAAATGTTATAAATGTACATCTGATATAAAGAAATAATGTTACATTTGTTATATTGTTATATGTATCATATGTAACACAAGTTATAATGCTATAATGTTATTATGTTAATGGCATAAAATAGTATTGGTACTCCTGAGTTTTTAATCCAGATTAATAAAATCAATCAAATATGAATTTCTTTTTGCTTATAAGATATTTCTTCTTTACTTTAGTACACGCAAGGTATGTTTTTGTATATACAAAAACTCCTTGCATCAACCGAGTTGATGTTTTTCAGCTCGTTCTACTCACAGAAATTTACTTATAAAATATCAACTTATGAGGGAAAAACGAACAGAATCTTTAATATTAAGGCTTACGGAAGTTGAGAAAATCCGACTCATATCACAAGCCGAAGAACATGGCATGAGCTTGTCTTCATATGTACGAAATAAGGTCTTTAAAGGTCACGTTACTTCAAAAACAGATATTCAAACAGTAATAGAACTGAAGCGTGTTGGCAATAATCTTAACCAGATAGCCAAGCATTTGAATACAATTCCAGATGAGAATAATATAAAAAGCTATCTTCAATCGATTGATGAAATTCTTTTTCAGATCTCAGAAATATCAAAAAAATTAATATAGTATGATAGCAAAAATAGAACCATCATACTCTTCTATGACCACTTTGGAAAGGAAGATTGAATACCAGTTGGAAAAAATTTCATCTGGTGAGGCTAGAGAACTTTTTAATACGACTGGAGATTCGTTGTGTGCCTTTTCAGAATACATGTCCTTATTCTCGAATCTTAATGAAAGAGTAAGGCAGCCTTTTTCTGAAATCACTTTAAACCTTTCTCCAGGTGAAAGAATGTCGGATGATGACTGGGTGAAGCTTTCAAATGAATACATGGAAAGGATGGGATATGGAGGATGTTGCTATTCTGTTATTTTGAATTGCGACAAAGAACACTCCCATGTTCACATCCTGCACAGTCGTATTGATTCAGACGGCAAAGCTGTTTCAAATTCTTTAGATTTCAAACGTTCTGAAATCTTGTCTAGGGAGTTGGAGAAAAAATATGGACTTCTTCCTGTAGTGGAAATTGACAAAACTAAGGAAAGACTTTCTTCCATTTCAGGGCAAAGGTATTTCTTTGATAATGCCTTAAAGAAAGCAGTAAAAAATTTCGCGGTAAAGGATAGGCTAACAGCTATATTTCAATCTTCAGGTGCTCAAGATATGCTTGGTGACAATTTTTTGAATTTAAAATTGACCAATGATGAATGGATGTCTGTTCTTGGTGAACATGACTATGATGCTATACTTTCTATTTTGAAAAATGGAGGATTTTTGAAGTCTTTGTATAAAGAAGAACTGCTTATGAAATTGGATAATGCTTATTCTAAAAGCAATACATTCCAGGATTTTAGACGCAATTTACAGAATGAGGGCGTATACATGCGACTGACAAGTAAAAAGGATAAATCCTATTATGTATATGGCTTATCTGAGGATTCCTTTTACATTAAGGATTCTTCATTGCCTAAGAAATTCCGATATGGGAATATGTTTTTTGATGCCAAATCCATGTCGTATGACGAGCAGAAACACTTTCTATATAATAGACTAAATCTTGCCTTGGAAAATTCCGGTAGCTATGAAGATTTTAAACGGTTGTTGGCTGATTATAGAATAGGGGTGAAAGAACATGTAAATGTCAAGGGCATTTATGGGCTTTCCTATTTCCTGATGGATGTTGATGTCCCCTTTGATTTTAAAGCTTCAGAAATATCACGGAAATTTACTTTTGCTAATATCCAGAACGGTTTCTCAAATGAATCAGTGTTTCGTGATAATACAATTTATCGGATGGGGGAGTGGCAAGAACATATTGAGCGTGACAATGAGTATATGTCACATTCATCAGTTCCTTTTATTCCTGATGTCGATATTACAGGTGGAAACAAGAAAAATAGAGAAGATGATCTACCTGATGTCAAACGAAAGAAAAAACAAAAAAACAAAGATCTATCAATTTAAACTTGTATAATTATGAACTTTCAATCGCTTCTGAAAGAATATACTCCAGTGGAATATGGTGATTTCTTTCGCCTATATAGAATTAATAATAGAGGATATGTAATTTACTGTAATGAGAATAATGTACTTTCTTGTATGGAATTGTACAGTTTCTCTGATATTTCTTTAAATATGCTAGCTGAATTGCTGAATGCTAACATGGAAGAACAAGTAGTATGCGATGAACTTTTCTTTCCTGTTCGTTGCTGTAAACAACAAATAATAGATTATCTGTTCGATATTTCATCTAAAGAAACTAATGTTAAGCTAAAGCATGTTTCAGGCTTGCATGGCTATTTGCTGAAATCTATACATCAGGATAAGGCAGGTGATAATGCTTATCGTAACCTTTTCCAGTTTGATCCTGTAAAAGGAATTTCAAGACTTTTGTTTGATGATAAAGAGTGCTTGTCTTCTATTCGTACGGATAAGTCTGGCTCTGTTTATATATGCTGGGATCCCATCTTATTCTTTAGCTTGGATAAATCTGGAGATCCTGATTCGACCGGGTATTTACTGGCATCATCGAATCCCTTGCTTGTTGAATACGTCTTGTCTAAAGTTTCTTCTGGTCGTGATGTTAAATTAGTGGCAGGTAATAATTTTGTTGACGCTCTTATCTTTGTTTCTTTGTATGTTACTTCGCGAAATTTGCCATATAAATTCTCTGCTTACTATGATGGCATGCATGTGACTATTCAGTTTTTGGACTGGCCTACACCTCAAAGGATAATAAATTTTATTTCTTTACTCAATAAGCATATTCCGGAGGATCACAAAAAACTTTCATGTGTTATAGTGAATAAAAAAACTTATTTACAGGTTCCGGCTATTCGCTCTTATTTGAACCCTTTACTTTCCTTATATGTTGATTTGTTTGATGATGAAGCGTTTTATCTATCCTTGTTGGTCTCAGATGTTTCCTAATTATTATATTTGTGTCTTTATCTATCAATCTTTATAAATTGTTATATGACTAAGCATGAATTGGTAAAGCAGATTTCTTCTGCTACTGGCATCGATAATGCAACAACATTGGCTGTAGTAGAAGCGTTTATGGCTGAAATTAAATCTTCATTAGAAGAACATGAACCTGTTTATTTAAGAGGTTTTGGTAGTTTTATTTTGAAACGTAGAGCTGAGAAAACCGCTCGTAATATTCATAAAAACACAGCTGTTATTATTCCTGCCCATGATATTCCTTCTTTTAAACCGGCTAAGGAATTTGTGAGCTTTATAAGTGGACGGAAAAATCTTTAAAAGGGATAATATTGCACAACTAGCCATTTTTCTGTTTTAGAATGGCCTGTGTGAGGGATAAAGTCAGGATAAAATTACACAATTAATTTCTTATATGATATTTTGAAAATGTAACACATTCAAAAAATATGAAAGATCAACTTGTTTTATTGAGGAAATGTCTCGTTAATGAGATACCGGCTATCGTTTTCCAAGGCGATGACAGCTGTACTTTAGAAGTGCTGGAATCAGCAATTGAAATTTATAAAAAGCATGGTGCATCACGCGAGTTTCTTTATGATTTCCAAAATGTAATTGATGATGTGCGGGCTTATCAAAAGCAAAATCCTTTTAAACCCAAATTGCCAGATATGTCTATTACGGAGAAAGAACTTCTTCGTAAGGAAATGATAGAGAAAGGGTTGCTTGGATGAGCATAAAACTTACAATGTACTCTGCTGATCTGAGCAGCGAACTGCCTTTGCCGTTTGCTGATCAGGGTGTGAGGGCTGGTTTTCCGTCACCGGCTCAGGACTATATGACGGACAGTATAGATCTTAACCGGGAACTCATACGACATCCGGCCACTACCTTCTATGCCCGTGCTTCCGGCGATTCAATGCGTGATTGTGGAATTGATGACGGAGACCTGCTTGTCATAGATAAATCCTTGGAACCCTTGGACGGTGATATTGTTGTGGCCTATATCGACGGTGAGTTTACACTAAAGACTGTACGTTTTGACGAAAAAGAAAATTGTATTTGGCTTGTTCCGGCCAATGAGGAATATTCACCCATAAAAATTACTGATGAGAACAACTTCCTGATATGGGGCGTTCTTACGTATAACATAAAGAGACAGCTGAGAAAAGGCAGATGATAGCCCTTGTTGATTGCAATAACTTCTACTGCTCATGTGAGCGCGTGTTCAATCCGCAGCTTCGTGACAAACCTGTCGTTGTTCTCTCGAACAATGACGGCTGTGTCGTGGCCAGAAGCAACGAAGTCAAGGCAATGGGCATCAAGATGGGTACACCACTGTATCAAATCCGTGAAGTCTTGGAGGCAAACAATGTGGCTGTTTTCAGTTCCAACTACAATTTGTATGGTGACATGAGCCGCCGGGTAATGATGTTGCTGTCCGAGTTCACGCCCGAACTGACACAATATTCTATAGATGAAGCGTTCCTGGATCTCTCCGGCTTCGGAGAAGGAGAGAAACTGATTTCCTACGGCCGGAAGATTATTAAGACCATCGGAAAGGGTACTGGCATCCCGGTTACAATGGGCATTGCTCCTACAAAGACTCTGGCGAAGGTGGCAAGCCGTTACGGAAAGAAGTACAAGGGATATCAGGGGGTATGTATGATTGATTCTGAGGAAAAGCGCATCAAGGCGTTGCAAGGCTTCGAAATTGGCGATGTCTGGGGTATCGGTCATCGGAGCTTGGATAAGCTGCGCTATTACGGTATAAATACCGCCTGGGATTTCACTCAGAAAAGCGAGAGCTTCGTTCGAAAATTACTTACAATTACCGGTGTCCGCACCTGGAAGGAGCTTCGTGGTGAGAACTGTATTAATATCGAGGAACTGCCTCAGAAGAAGAGTATCTGTACCAGCCGCAGTTTCCCTGACTCCGGACTGTCCGAACTCTCCAGTCTGGAGGAAGCTGTCGCCAACTTTTCTTCCGAATGTGTCCGTAAGCTCCGTATGCAACACAGCTGCTGTACGGAGATAACGGTCTTTGCCTATACCAGCCGATTTCGTTTAGATCTTCCGCAACACTGCATCAACCGTACCATTCACATGATGGTACCGACCAACGACCTTCAGGAACTTGTGAGCACCGCAGTCCGGGCACTCCGAATAGATTTTTGCAAAGAGGGCGGTTACCAGTACAAGAAAGCCGGTGTAATTGTTTGGAACATAGTTCCTGATTCTGCCATCCAAACCAACCTCTTTGATACTATAGACCGTGATAAGCAATCACGGCTGGCCGCTGCCATAGATGCGATTAATCGCAAGAACGGTCATAACACCATTAAGGTAGCCGTACAGGGTACCACAGACAAGTCATGGCACCTCAAATGCGAACACATCAGCAAGCAATATACTACAAATATTAATGATATTATAACTGTAAAGTAAGGGAATTTCTTTCGCTATGATAACTTTATTTTGAATATGTTGCATATTCAAAATAAGTTCTTATCTTTGTTCTGATTTTATATAATAGAAGTCTATGGAAAGAACTTATGAATTAGTTAAACGTTTTGGTATAGATATAGATGTTTATGTCGCAAAAGATAGTGATACCATAATATGGAAATTACCTGATAATGTATTAAATAAAGATTTTCTTCGTCTTTTCTTTATGGGGCAGATCGAAAAAGTTTGGAGGGACTGTTGGTATAATATGTATTATGCATTAACAAAAAAAGGAGAAGAAATATATTTGCCTGTTACCCATATTACGGCGTATGACATCGAAAGAATAATGAAGGATAAACGTGGTGGTAAAAGGTCTGGAACTGGTCCTAAATCGAAGATGGGTGGCTTTGGCACTGTAACTATAAGAGTTCCATATCTTTTGAAGGAAAATATTCGTTGTTTTATTGATATGTTTTCGCATTATTATGATTCCGAATCAAAATCTTTATCTTATTTTACTTCTGAGGATGCACGTTTGGAAACCATTCGTGAGATGAAAAGTATACTAGAGTCTGAGGAAAAACTTATTTATGAACGTCGTAAAAGAGCTGCTGAGGAAGAGGAAAACAAACGTCAGTTAAAACTCTTTGGCGATGAAACAAATGAATGTTCTTAGTGTAGTTGAATTTTGATTCTGTTACATATTCAAAATATAGGAGGTGTGCTTGGTTGATTCATGCACACCTCTTTTTCATTTTGCAGGATTCATTGTGCCGTTTTTTATTACTTTTAGCGTTACAGTAATCTGTCGGGCTATCCGCTTCAAGTCCTCGTTCCTGTGGGCTTTATACTCCTATCCCTAACGCGTTTATTGGTTTTATTTCTTTTTCCGATTGTCTATGTTAGTTCTTTTTGTCTGTCCGCTTCCTCAGTATTAGTCGAAAGATCCCCATCTGAGAGCCTTTATTTTTTGACGGCAAAGGTATAAGGGCCAGTGGAAATGAAAGAGTTCCGGCTTGTAGCCTTTGCCCTGAAAAAAAATAACGATGTCGTCAGGCCTCCCCAACATTTTTTTCGTTCAAAACTTTTCTAATTCCACTTTCCCATACCTGAGGCAGCCGTAAAAAAAGGCTCAAACTCAGATGGGGAATGATTCTCAATCTAAAAAAAAAGTCAGCGGACAAAAGACCAAACCCAGACAAAGGTTTTAAAAAAAGGTCTAAATCTAGCTGAAGAATAATTCAAGTTTTAACCCCCTAAAGCATACGGATATGAGAAAAGGTTTCGAAGTGAACGGCGATTACAGACTGATGGACAGTTCAGAACTTGTGTATATTCTTACCAATAGCGCAGTGATGGTAAACAAGGTACAAGAAAAGGAAGTGGTATATGGTGAAGAATGCAGCTTTGATGATGTCCTGGCGAAGATGACACCAGGAAAACGTAATCTCGTTATGGCAGGTGTGGAACTTTACAAACGCTGCAAGTCAAACAAAAACCAAAGACCGGTTATCAGACAGAGTACAGACATTTATGACTATATGCAGCCTGTTTTGGGGGATAACAAGACAGAAGAATGTTGGGCTATCTTCCTCAACTCGTCTGCAAGAGTTATCAAGAGAATACGCATTTCTTCCGGTGGGCTGAATACATGCCTGATTGATATAAGGGTACTGCTTAAAGAGGCTATTCTTTGCGAGGCTACCTCATTTATTCTTTCCCACAACCATCCGAGCGGAAACACCAAACCGAGTACAGAAGATGATAAGCTGACACAATCGGCAGCAACGGCAGCAAAGACACTCAATATCCGAATGCTTGACCATGTTATTATCTGCAACGACTCTTATTTCAGTTATGCAGATGAAGGCAGAATCTAAGTGAGCCGAGTAGCACAACCTTCAAAAAAGGTTGTGACTACTTTTTCAAGAAAAAGTAGCAAAACAATTAAAAGACATACATTATGAAGTGGATTGAAATGATGGTTAAAAAATTGACCGCAAGATACATGAGCCTGAACAGACTGTTTAAGGTACAACGGCATACCATTGTGTGCCAGAGCGGTATGGAGGACTATGTTAGTGTAACGATAGACTGTGCTGAATCTTTCAGTTTTGATTTTTGGACAAAGGAACTTACCTGTGAGTATGGTAGCAGATACTTTGATGATGTATCAGAAGCATTCAGAAAAGTGTATGGAAATATTACAATTATCAATAACTCTAAATAACTGTATTATGGAAAAGAATTATGAAACTTTGCGCATTACATTCAATAAACCCCTTGCAGAAATAGACAAAGAATTTGAAGAAGAAAAGGAAATGTTCGGTGTCGCGAGCCTTAAGGAGTTTATAGATGGATATGAATCTTCAAGGTTCACGCAGATAAGTGAATCTGAAGCCATCATTACTTCTGAATACAACATGAATCATATCGTTGATTGGATAGAGAGGTTTGCTGATGATATGGTTTTCTTGTGATTTGATTATGTGACGTATTCAAAATTGCATTAATTTTTAAATATTATTGATATGACTACAATAACTATACATCCGGCTGAAGTATATCTTCGCAATCCCAATAATCCATCCTCGTTGTATGTAAAAATAAACGGTAAGCGTAGACGTCTTTTTATTAATCGTCATGAAGGCGTGATAGGTATCATCGCAGAGAGAAAGAAAAGAAGAGGGTATAAGTTCTATGACTGGGCATCCATTCAGGATGTCTATTATCCGACAGGAAAGGATGAAAAGGAAACTATCAGGAAAGAAGTCTTGAAATATAAGAAGCTGGCGAGCCAGGCATCTCATACCAATGCCTGGCTAAGACAGATTGCAGATGCAGATCCGGAAAAATCACTTTATGAAAACCATATTACAACAGGCACTATTATCGATGGAAAATGTATCAGACTGAGCACCATTGAGAAGTATTGCGGTTACATGACCATGGAATGCTTCAGGGAAGCCTTCAGCAAGAAAGAAAAGTATTCAAGCTATAGGTTTGATTTTTACGGTTATGATGGTACGCTCTGGTGTGAACCGCGTGAGGATGGTGACATGATAGCTGGTTTTATGAAGGAATTCCGAAATACTGGGAACGGTTATTATTATCTGCTTATCAATGACGATACCATGATAGGCTATGATGTAGACTGATTCTTTACCCTTTGGGTATAAGGGTAGGGTAACTAATCATTAATCTTGTGTCATTTTAATCATTTTCTTATGAAAACAACTAAGCCTGTTCACATTATCGTAGACAGCTTGAAAGGAGCCAATGAATGGCTGAAAAATGCTCAAAAGAAAGTAGCAGAACTTGACCACTTCAAGGGAGAGCTTGTCATTATCACAGATGCAAAGGGAAAGTCGGTCCAGGGCTTTTTCAAAAATGTTGAGTTCGTTATCATAGACAATAGGATTGCCGCCAGGTATATAGTCTACCATATTCTTGAATGTAACGGTTTTATTATGGCATCAGCTCATACAGACTATGTATATGATGCAGTGGATATACGTAAAACAACCTACAAAAACTATAGATATAATGTTTAACTCCATAATTCACATTGATATGAAAACAAAACTTTCACCTTATACAATCGCTTCAAATTGTACTGACCTTATTGACATCCGAGACGGTATAAATGAAATTCAGAATGAAATGAAAAACATCATTTCCGAAGGTAGGGATGTTCCGCCTTTCTTTTATTCAAGATTATCAAAACTACAGGCTAAAAGGAGGAAGTACGAGCAAAGAAATTTGCTTCACATGAATGTGAGCATCCGTTTTTTTATTGATGAAGAAACATTGAAAATGGCCATCCGCCATTGCTTGTGCTTCGAGATAGAGCCTTCTTTTCCGAAAGTAAAGAAAGCTATTAGAAGTGCAGTCCTGAATAATGGTAAATCTTTACTTGATTTTCCTGAATTGTGGGGGGAGGATCTTATGCAAGTAAATGATAGTGAAGTTGAAAAGGTTTTTCAGATCTTAAGGTCTGATTTTGGTTTATGAATTAGGGGAAAGAATTATCTTCCCCCTAATATATGGCTATACTATAAACTCTTCTTTTATTCGGATTTATTGTTCGTATTTTTCTTTGAGCTCTTTGAGATAATTACGTCTTGCTAGATAGCAGGCACCAACAATTCCGGCTTCGTCCTTAAGGGTGGATAACATTATCTTACATCCTTTGTTTACTAAGTTTAAGGTGTATTTTTTTAAAGCAACTTTTAAGGGTAATAATAAATAATCTCCCGTTTTAGAGAGGCTACCACCAATAATAATAAGCTCAGGATTAAGTAAGTTTATGAGGTTTGCTAATTCCTTTCCTAATTTAGTGGCTATTCCTTCCATTATTTCAATACATAACAAATCTTCATTTTCTATAGCTTGTAAAATGTCATCTAGTGTAAGGCTATCGGGATTTTTTTTCACTTGTTCTGATAGGATAGATTGTTTGCCTTTCAATATCTCTTCTTTGCATATTCTACAAAAGGCCGAACCAGATACCTCAGTTTCAAGGCATCCCTTTTTCCCACAGTGACATAAGATTTCGTTTTCGAACGCATAGAAATGTCCTAATTCACCTGCAAATCCGGATTTCCCTTTGACTATACTGCCATTAATCATGATTGCTGAACCTAATCCCCATCCTAAGTTTATGTAGATTATATCTTTTTGGTCTTTTATGCATCCTTTGTATAATTCTCCATAAAACATTGAACGAGTATCGTTCTCTATTGTAACAGGGTGTCCAAGTTTGTATTCTAAAACTTCTGATATAGGATCATCCAGGAATGAGAACATTGTATGGCTTATACCATGTACAGGATTAACTCGGCCCGAGATATTGATTTGTATGTTTATAATGAGGGTGGTGTTTATTTTACTTTCTCTTACAAATACATTAATTATACTGCAAAGCTCGTCTAGGCTTTGTTGCGTGTTCCTGTAATTATAAGGTATATTTTTAATTGATATTATTGTACCTGCAAAATTTATTAGACCTATTCTAATATAGTTTTGCTTTATATCAATTCCTAAAAAATATCCAACCTCTGGATTTATTGAAAATAACATCGGTGGTCTTCCTTCTCCTTGCTCAAGCTTTCCGACATTATATATGTAGTTCTTCTCCAATAGCTCGTTTACCAGCTTTCCTGCTGTTGGAAGGCTTAAATCCATCTCTTTTGCTATTTGTGGTATTGATAGGGTTTCATTGCTTAAGAAATGTGATAAAAGAGCAAAGGATGAAACCTTTGTTTTTTTGCTTTTCTTTTCACTCATATCATTATATTTTATAAACTAATCGCAAATATAATAAAATGCTTTAGGAAATTGAAAATTTTAGGTTGATAAAATTGATGAGAATAAATTAAATAATTGTTCAGGTATATGTTATTTATATGTTTAAAACTAGTGGTTAGTAACTAAAACGTTTAATAAACTATTTGATAAAATATAGGAAATTAGGTGGTAAATTATGTTGTAGAACAATAAATATGAAGAAATTTATTTTTTTGCTGAAAATTCTTTTTGTTTACTTTAGTAATTATAAATTTAATATATATGTTTGTCTCATAATAATCATTTAAAACTAAATATCATGGAAAAAATTATTGGCTTAATTGATGCTCCCTTTACTCCGTTCTATGAAAATGGAGAGGTGAATTTAGAACCTATTGAAGCTTATGCTAAGATGCTTGCTAAAAATGGTTTGAAAGGTGTGTTTATCAACGGTTCATCTGGTGAAGGCTACATGCTGACCGAAGAAGAACGTATGAAACTGGCTGAAGAATGGGTAAGAGTGGCTCCCGAAGGTTTCAAGGTGATTGTGCACGTGGGAAGTTGCTGTGTAAAGGCAAGCAAGATGCTGGCCGAACATGCTCAGAAAATCGGTGCATGGGGTATTGGTGCCATGGCTCCTCCGTTCCCGAAGGTAGGCCGTATCGAAGAGCTGGTAAAATATTGTGAAGAAATCGCGGCTGGTGCCCCGAACCTTCCTTTCTATTATTATCATATTCCTGCATTCAATGGTGCTTTCTTGCCGATGGTAGAATTACTGAAAGCTGTAGACGGACGTATTCCGAACTTTGCAGGTATTAAATATACATACGAAAGCATTTACGAATACAACCAGTGCCGCTTGTATAAGAACGGAAAATTCGACATGCTGCACGGCCAGGATGAAACAATTCTTCCGTCATTGGCTATGGGCGGTGCACAAGGTGGTATCGGTGGTACAACTAACTATAACGGAATCAACCTGGTTGGCATTATCGATGCATGGAAAGCTGGTGACATCGAAAAAGCACGCGAACTGCAGAACTTCTCTCAGGATGTGATCAACGTGATTTGCCATTACCGCGGTAATATCGTAGGTGGTAAACGAATCATGAAGCTTATCGGACTGGATTTGGGTAAGAACCGTACTCCGTTCCAGAATATGACAGACGAAGAAGAAGCACGCATGAAGGCAGAACTGGAAGCCATCAACTTCTTTGACCGTTGCAATAAATTCTAAATCCATTCTTATGTCTATAGAAACTTACGCTAAATATTGGGCCGAGAACTACAAAGAAGATCTTACCCATAACATCATGCCATTCTGGTTAAAGAATGGTCTTGACAAAGAACACGGTGGCATATACACCTGCGTGGCTCGTAACGGTCAACTAATTGACACCACTAAATCGGTCTGGTTTCAGGGACGCTTTGCTTTCATCTGCTCATTTGCATATAACAATGTAGAAAAAAATCCTGAATGGCTGGATGCTGCCAAGCTTACACTCGACTTTATTGAAAAGCATTGCTTCGATACTGACGGAAGAATGTATTTCGAAGTAGCAGCAGACGGAACCCCGCTCCGGAAAAGAAGATATGTATTTTCTGAGAGTTTTGCCGCCATCGCCATGTCGGAATATGCACTGGCTACCGGTAATAAGGAATATGCCCAAAAAGCACTCGATCTGTTCAAGCGCATGCGCCACTTCCTGAATACTCCAGGTATACTTGAACCGAAATATTTACCTACGGTTCAGGCACAAGGACATTCCATCACCATGATTATGGTCAATGTGGCTTCCAGCATCAAGAAAGTAATTTCAGATCCTGAACTCGATGCACAGATTGAAGAATCCATTTATGCATTGAAAAACTATTTCATGCATCCTGAGTTCAAGGCTTTGCTGGAAATGGTTGGCCCTAAAGGAGAATTTATCGATACAATGAATGGCCGTACCATCAATCCGGGCCATTGTATCGAGACCTCCTGGTTCCTGTTTGATGTAGCACGTAACATGAACAATAATAAAGAACTCATTGACATGGCCCTGACCATTCTTGACTGGTCCTGGGAGTGGGGATGGGACAAACAGTATGGCGGCATCATCAACTTCAAAGATTGCAAGAATCTTCCTCCACAGGATTATTCACAAGACATGAAATTCTGGTGGCCACAAACAGAAGCCATTATTGCCAACTTGTATGCATACAAACTGACCAAGGACGAGAAATACCTGAAACGTCACAAACAAATTAGTGACTGGACGTATGCTCATTTCCCTGACAGTGAATTTGGAGAATGGTACGGGTACCTGCACCGTGATGGAACAGTTGCTCAACCTGCGAAAGGTAATCTCTTTAAAGGTCCTTTCCATATTCCAAGAATGATGATAAAAGGCTATATGCTATGTAATGAAATCTTATCTGAATAATTTAAATATCTAATAATATGAAGACATACTTGTTAGTATTAGTTAGTATCTTTTTGCCTGTGATAGCTTTTGCACAAAAAGCTATCACAGGACAAGTCCTTGATAACCTGGATGAGCCAATCATCGGTGCTTCTGTCCTTGAAAAAGGGACATCTAATGGAACCATTACTGAATTTGGATGGTAATTTTAATTTAACAGTATCTCCACAAGCTACTCTGGTAATCAGTTATATTGGATATGCAACACAGGAAATTCCTGTTGCTGGTAAAAGTTCTTTTAAAGTCATCTTAAAAGAAGATACAGAACAGTTGGAAGAAGTTGTTGTTGTTGGTTATGGTGTTCAGAAAAAATCCAGTATGACTGCTTCTGTAGCTTCTATTTCCAGTAAAGAAATTGTAAAACAGACATCTTCCAACGTTGCTTCTGCATTGCAGGGACGTACTCCGGGTGTGGATGTAATTCAGCAAGGTGGTATTGCCGGTGCTGATGTCAATATCGTTATTCGTGGTGCTGCAACTTTCGGTTCAACAGAACCTTTGTATGTAATTGACGGTGCTTTCAGTAATAGTGGTCTGTCATCTTTGAACCCTAATGATATTGAATCTATCGAAGTTTTGAAAGATGGTTCAGCTGCTGCAATCTACGGTTCACGTGCTGCCAACGGTGTCGTTCTGATCACAACAAAGAGAGGAAAACAAGGTAAGCCAGTTATTGAAATTGACGGTTCTTATGCTTTCCAGACTCCTACGAATATTCCGGATTTCTTGGATGCTTCTCAATGGCGTGAATTTGCCAATAAGGTAGCAGATAACAGTGGTCTTGCTCATGCTCCTGAAAATGATAATCCTACAAATCCTAATCAAAATACAGACTGGGCGAGAGAATGGATTCAGTATGCCCCAATGTGGAATTTGAATGCATCTATTTCCGGTGGTGGTGAAAACTCTACATTCAATACAAGTCTTGGTTATCTGGATCAGACTGGTATGACTATTTACTCAGATTATAAACGCTATAATTTCCGTGTAAACTCTTCTTTCAAGAAAGGTATCTTTTCTTTGCAGGAAAATTTAGCGATCACCCATCGTGACAAGACTCCTACAACCGCATTTAATATCTCACTTCCGACTCTTCCTATTTACGATGAACAGGGCCGTTTAGTTTCTGGAGGTGCAGATTATTACATTAATCCTGAAGATGGCCAGTCTCAAAATAAGATTGCTCCTCTTTACTACACAGACCGATACAATAAGGTTACTGATGTGATCGGTTCATTAAGCGCTTCTTTGGATTTGTATAAAGGATTGAAATATAAAATTACATTTAGTGGTAACTATAGTAATTCTCATGATTATACTCATACACCAGAGTACTATTCTAAGTGGAATGAAGACGGAACTCCTGACACTGACTATGGAAATACACGTAACAGTATTACAGAAAGCCGTGGAGAAGAATGGAACTATACTATTGATAACCTGCTTACTTATAACAATACTTTCGGTCGTCATACCATCGATGCATTGTTAGGTACCAGCTGGATGAGAGAATATTATCGTTCAATGGGTATACAAACAATCAATGATTTGGGTGGTACAGAAATTACCGGTTTCTCAAATGTAGATGGTAAGATTTCAGCCGGTGATACCAATGCTGCTCTTCTTTCATTCTTTGCACGTTTCAACTATGATTATGACAACAGATACTTACTTTCATTGAGTATTCGTCGTGATGAATCTTCCAAGTTTGCTAAAGACTGTAGAGTCGGTTATTTCCCTTCAGTTTCTGCTGGTTGGAATGTACATCAGGAAAAATGGTTCAAGAATAATGTAATGAGTAAATTGAAACTTCGCGCAAGTTACGGTGAACTTGGTGCTAACTTCCTTGATCCTTATAGTTTTGACAATATTGCTTTCGGTCCTATTCCTCATACATTTAATGGCGTACGTTTCACCAATGGACGTGCTGCTTATTTGAAGACAGCTAATTTGAAATGGGAAACGGCCAAGACTGCTGATATTGGTCTGGAATTTGGTTTCTTAAATAATGAGTTGACTTTCCAGATTGACTATTTCTACAAGAAAAACGTTGACTTGTTGGCTCAGATTGACTTGAACCTGTCTTCAGGTCAGATTTTTGAAATCAACAGTTCAAGTGAAAAGCCTTATGTAAATACTGCTTCTGTAGAAAATAAAGGTTGGGAGTTCATGGCTAACTATCGTAAACAGATTACTAAGGACTTCAGCATTGATGCAACATTCAACCTCAGTACATTGCAGAATAAGGTATTGGCATTAGGTGAAAATGTACAGCCTATCACTTCTGGAGCTATGTCAAGTTACTTCAACGACTCTCCTTCAATTACTATGCCGGGATATCCTATCGGTTCTTTCTACGGTTATACAATTGACGGTTTTGATGCTGACGGTAATTTCATCTTTACAGATACAGACAATAATGGTATAGTTAATGCCGAAGATAAAGTTATTATTGGTAATCCTATTCCTGATTTTGATTATGGTTTGAACTTATCAATGACTTATAAGGATTTTGACTTGACTATGTTCTTCCAGGGTGTATACGGAAATGATATATTTAATCAGATGAAATATACTTATTATTTCGACTATTCAAATAACTGTGTAACTGACGTATTAAATGCCTGGTCTCCTGAAAATAAGAATACAGGTATTCCTGTTATGAAAACAGACAATACTCGTGGCGGTAACTCATTGCCAAGTACATTCTATGTTGAAGATGGTTCTTATCTCCGACTGAAGAATTTCCAGATCAGTTATAATTTCCCCGAGAAGATTCTTAAGAAGATTGGTTTCAACCGTCTGCGTCTGTATGCTGGTATTCAGAACTTGTTCACAATTACTGGATATTCCGGATATGACCCTGAAGTAAGCTCAAATGCTTTGTTCTCTCGTGGTATAGACTCTTCTTCTTATCCTAATGCTAGAACATATACTTTTGGTTTTAACGCTTCATTCTAAATACTGATATTATGAAAATAAACAATAAAATAGCTATAGTTTTATTTGCCGGCAGTCTGATGTTTTCCGGTTGTAGCGATGTTTTCGATGAACTTGCCATCAACCCTAATCAGCCAAGTATGGGAGCATATTTTACCTCTCCTTCAGCTGTAAATGACGCCGTTGTAACAATGTACGGATATATCCAGACTCAGCGTTGTTTGGGAGCTTCTGGTTCTAAAACCCAAATTATTCGCTCTGATGAAGCTTCTTCCAATTCGGATTATGCGAAACCTGGTATGTTCGGTGCTGACCTGAATGCAAGTTACTATACAATTGAGCAGCCTTATACTCTTATGTATACTACAGCTTCACAGGCAAGCTTTATTATTGAAACAATTGATAACGTAGATTTTGGAACTCAACAGGAGTTGAAGAATGCTTATATCGGTGAAGCATATTTCTGGCGTGCTTTTGCTCATTTCTATCTGCTTACCAACTACCGTCAGGTATCTCCTATCAGACACATGCCACAGGATGCTTCTGATTATGTTCGCCCAACAGAGGCACCGTCAAGCGTGTGGGATTTTATAATTGAAGATTTGAAAAATGCAAAAGCAAATCTTCCAAACAAAGGTTATTGGACAGGAGATAATCTTGGTCGTGTAACAAAAGCCGCAGCAGCTGCTTTATTGGGTAAATCTTATTTATATCGCAGCGGTATTGAGCATTTTTATGGCACTGAAACCACTACTTATTATTCAGAGGCTGCAAGTGAGTTCAATGAAATAATTAAAGGAACCTATGGAACATATCAGCTGGCTCCAGAATATTCTTATAACTTTGATATAGCTCATGAGAATGATGAAGCCAATCCTGAATCAATTCTTGAAATTAATTTCTTGGGTGACGTCGACAATGCAGGATTTAATCCGGGTACAGCAACTTCTGGTCTGGCTTTTGATTCTCGTGGTCTTTTACTGCCGGGTGCAGGTGTCGGTTATGAAGGTGTAGTTCATAATTGGCTGTATAATGAGTATGTTAACTCAATTGATAAGAACGGTTACACAGATATTCGTATGTTTTCTACATTGATGTTTGATGACCGCAAACCGGAAATTAAGCTTCATCAGGATGCGCAAGGAAATCCTATCCGTTTGGAAGGCCCGGGTGGTAAACATTGGGAAGATCTGTATCCTGAAGTTAATGGAAAAGAAGGTTTCCAGACTCAATCAAATGCCTTGGCTTATCCGTTTAAAGCCGGAATAAAGAAAGGAGTTGATTTCTCTATGCCTATCCAGACAAATGCTGATGGTAGTGTAAAATTAACGGGTGTAGGTGCCGGAGTTAAAGAATACGTTTACAACCAGCCTCGTGCTAATGGTATGAACTGGAGATATATCCGATATGCAGATGTTCTTTTAATGTATGCTGAAGCTGTGCTCAATGGTGGTACACAAGGGGAAAAAACACCTTTGGAAGCTATCAATGAAGTTCGCCGCCGTGCAGATATGGCAGACCTGTCCAATGTAACTATGGATGATATTAAACATGAAAGAATTCTTGAATTTGCATTGGAAGGCCACCGTTTCTATGACTTGTTACGTTGGGGTGAATTATCTAGCCGCTTCAAACAGTTGCAGAACGAAGATCCGAACTTCAAGAAGTTTGTAAGCGAAACGGATTTCCAGGGATTCGTTACAAACAAGCATGAATGGCTTCCTATTCCTATTAATGAAATGAACTCTAATCCTTATATCGAATCAAACAACCCAGGTTATTAATAATTTATGAAAACACAATATATTGTATCATCTTTAATGCTGGCATTTTGTTTCAATGCCGCTACTCAGGCTCAAACAAAAATATCAGCAAATGGAATAGAACTTCCTGCCCAGTGGCCACCTCGTTATGAGGTGCCCGCTAAGGCTCAGGATATGCCGGTGCCTTATTTGCAAAAGAAACCGGATGTTATACCGGTTAATGTAGGCCGACAGTTATTTGTTGACAATTTCCTGATTTCAGAAACAAATCTGGAGCAGGTTGCACATCAGCCTAATTTTTATGAGGGCAATCCGGTTCTTCAGCCTGATAAGGAATGGGAAAAAACTATTGAGGGTGCTCCTTATGCTTCTCCATTCAGTGACGGTATCTGGTATGATGAAAAGGATAAAAAATACAAAATGTGGTATCTGGCTGGAGCCGGTTCTATCCATAAACAGGATAAACAGACCTTTTATACAGGATATGCTGAATCTGAGGATGGAAAACACTGGACAAAGCCTGTTCTTGACATTTATGAACAGACCAATATAGTAGATACATGCAATCGAGATGCCGCTACTATCTGGCTGGATAAATTTGAGAAAGATCCGGCAAAGAGATACAAGATGTTCAATGTTGAACGTCGTCCTACTGACAGACGCTGGCAGTTTGTCCTTAAATACTCTGCCGATGGTATACATTGGTCTGATGGCGTAGCACAGTCTGGTGACCTTTATGACCGTTCATCTGCTTTCTATAATCCATTTAGAGGTGTATGGGCATTGAGTATGCGTTATGGTACTCCTGTGTCTTCACGCTCCAGATCTTATCTTGAAAATGCAGATCCGGAACTGGCTGTAAGTTTTGCCCACAGAACGAACAGAACTACAGCTGATAAAAATATTGTATTCTGGTTTACTCCAAGTGATAAGGAACCTCGCCATCCGAAGTTCCCAGAAGTAGATCCGGGTATTTACAATTTCGATGCAATTGCCTATGAAAGCATTATGCTTGGTATGTATAGTGTATGGCAAGGTCCGGAAAATAATGTTTGTGCCGAACACGGAATTCAAAAGAAGAATGAAGTGTTCCTGGGCTATAGCCGTGATGGATTCCACTTCTCTCGTCAGTCATTCAAACCTTTCATGGGCGTAAATGAAACAGAAGGAGCATGGAACTGGGGTAATATGCAGTCCATTAATGGTGTACCTTTGATTGTTGGAGATTCACTTTATTTTTATTCCAGTGGACGTCGCTTGAATAAAATAATGTGGGATAGCTATACTTCTACTGGTCTTGCTACATTGCGTCGTGACGGTTTTGTTTCTATGCGTGCCGGTAAAGAGGAAGGCTTCCTGACAACAGAGAAACTTTCCTTTGATGGAAAATACTTGTTCGTCAATGCTGATGTGAAGAATAAGAAAGCGTCTTTGGCCGTTGAAGTTCTGGACGAGAATGGAAATCCTATAGAAGGATTTACCCAGAAAGAATGTGTTGCACTTAAGAAAGTGGACAGTACAAAACAGCAGATTGTATGGAAAAACAATAAGGATCTTTCTTCTCTTGCAGGAAAGAATATCCGTTTGAAATTCTATGTAAAAAATGCTGACTTATATGCATTCTGGATTTCTCCTTGGGAAAGCGGTGAAAGCCGTGGCTATACAGGTGGTGGAGGTCCCGGACTCTCTGCTGATGGTATTGATAAACCAATAAAATAGGTTAAATGAAACAACTTAAATATTTATGCTTCATCATTGCTACAGCTGTTGCTTACAGCTGTAGTGATGATACCCCCAGCAATACGGAACCGGAAACTCCGGAAAACCCGACTCCTGGTGAACCTGAGGAGCCGGATGTCCCATCTGATCCGAATTTGCTGTATAATGGCATTAAACTTCCTGAAGCATGGCCTCCAGTTCGTTCCTATACATCAGATATAGAAAAAGGGATGTCACCTTTTTATTTGGAAACCAAGCCTGAAGTGATAAATATTTCTGTTGGTAGACAATTCTTCGTGGATGATTTTCTTATAAAATCAACAACGTTGAAAAGGGTTTATCATTATCCGGAATTGTATGCTGGCAATCCTGTCTTAAAGGCTGATAAAGCCTGGGAAATGACAGGAACTAAAGGAGCTTCATTTGCCGCACCTTTCAGTGATGGAGTATGGTATGATGAAAGTGAACAGAAGTTCAAGATGTGGTATATGGGTGGTGGAGGTTCCTATTCAGTTAATGGTGCCGGTGTCATGTGTTATGCCGAATCAACTGATGGTATAAACTGGACAAAGCCGGAGTTATCCATTGTGAAAGGTACTAATATCGTAGATTATAATTCAGATCGTGACGCTTCTGTTGTTTGGATAGACAAGCAGGAAGAAAACAGTTCAAAACGTTACAAGATGTTTCTAGTTGAAAGGGTTGATTCCAAATGGAGATATACCTATAAAACTTCTGCTGATGGAAAGACATGGCGTGAAACGGCCAATTCGAAAGATATTGCTGACCGCTCAACGGTATATAAGAATCCTTTCCGCAACAACTGGGTTTTCAGCATGAGACATAATGTGAGAATCAATGCTTCGAAGCTTGTTCGTGCACGTGACTATAATGAAAATGAGGATCCTGTTGCAGGAACTAAGAATGCTGAAGCAAAATTGAGTGCATTCTGGTTTGGCCCATGGCCGAATGAACTGCATCATCCGTCTTATCCGGATGTAGATCCTGCCATTTATAATTTGGATGCTACTCCTTATGAAAGTCTTATGCTCGGTTTCTTCTCTGTATGGGCTGGTCCTGAAAATGATGTATGCGCCAGCGATAATGTTATAAAACGTAATCAGGTTATGGTTGGTTACAGTCGTGACGGATATAGCTGGTATCGGGAAGATATGAATCCTTTCATTCCTGTGAGTGAAAATGCTGCTGCTTGGAATGCAGGTAATGTACAGTCTGTAGCAGGTTCACCGTTGATTGTAAATGACAAGTTGTATTTCTACGTCAGTGGCAGACGCCTTGATAATGGCAATGAAATTACGACAACCGGTCTGGCGACATTAAGACGTGATGGATTTGCTTCAATGACAGGTAGCGGAGAATTGACGACCAATAAACTTCAATTTGATGGCAAGTATTTCTTTGTGAATGCAAAGATTACCGGCTCGTTAAAAGTGAAATTATTGGATGAGAATGGTGAGGTAATTAGTGGTTTTTCAAAAGATGATTGTAATCCGATAACAGGTGATAGTACTAAAAAACTCGTGACATGGTCTTCGAACCAATCACTGGATTCTATCCAAGGAAAAAATATTATTGTTAAATTCTATCTTGATGGCGGTGACTTATACTCCTTCTGGATTTCTACAGATGAAGCCGGAATAAGTAAAGGATATACAGGTGGAGGTGGACCTGGTTTCAACGTTAATGGTCAAGATAAAAAATAAATGAGATATGAAAAAAATATTTTACTTCTTAACAATCGGTTTATTGTTGCTCTCTTCATGCAAAGATGACGATACCGTATATAACACCGCTGCAAGAGCAGCTTTTGAATACGTAGAAAATACGTATATGATTGGTGATGCCATTCAGTTTACAGATAAATCTGTCCCTTCTGAAGGCAATACTATTGTGGCCTGGGAATGGAAGTTCGGTGATTCTGATGATAGTAAGTCTTCCGAACAGAATCCTTCTCACGCGTACAATGCCAGTGGAACTTTCACTGTAACCTTAACAGTTACTGACAATAATGGTTTAAAAGCTCAGGCTTCTAAGGATATTACTATTTTGGATCCAGATAAATTGATTAATATCACTTGGCAGTCTCCTTTGTTGGGCGCAATTGAAAGTACGGTTTCTCCGGCTCTTTCTGCTGACGGTAAAACAGTGTATGCTATTGCTGACCAGTCTGCTGATAATGCTTATGACGTGCAGCTTAAAGCGTACGATGTAGCTTCCGGTTCTGTTAAATGGTCATTCAATGTAAATGATGCATTGGCTTCCCAAAATTCTGGTGGTGGAGTGAGACTGATCTACGCAAGTCCGGCTGTAGGTACAAATGGTGATATTTACGTTGTAGCCCGTGACCTTAAAAACTCTGGTGCAGCCCGTAAGTCATTCTTGTTTGCTGTATCTTCAGATGGTTCATTACATTGGACATATGCATTCGGTATAGATGCTAACTTAAACTATGTAACACCTGCTGTTGATGCAAACGGTTATATCTATATAGGTCATACCACAAATTCTCCTTTTGCTGTTACTGTTTTGAATCCATCAGATGGTTCTTTGGTTAAACAGATAAGTGTTCCCGAAGGTATTACTTCAGGTTTGTCTGTATCGAAAAACGGTGAAGTGTACTTCTGTTCTTCTTCTACAGGTTTATATGGCTATGACATAAATAGTGGTTCACAGAAATTCAACTATAATCCATATTCAGGTGTCAACAGTGCTATTACCATAGATTCAGATGGTACCATCTATACTGTAGGTAAAACATCAGCGGGTGGTGCAGTTTGCGCAACTAATCCTGACGGAAGTGAAAAATGGAAAGTTGATCTTCCTTCTCCAGTTAATTATGGTGGTGTTGTTATAGGTGAAGACGGTACAATATATGCAACTGGCGGTAGCGTGATTGCTGATCAGGAAACTGGTGGTATTGTAGCTTTGGATAAAGACGGCAATCTCAAATGGCATTTTGCAACTGCTGAAAGTGTAACAAATTGTGTGCCTATGGTTGATAACCGTGGATATATCCACTTTGTTACTGACGATGCGGTTTACTATATTGTTAAACCTGATGGAACGGCTTACGCTTCACTGAAAGTAGGAGAAAAATCAAATTCATCTCCAGTCATGAATGCAGACGGAAACGTTCTGCTGAGTGTGGAAACAGAAGCTGGTGTTTCTGCCGTATTGAACCTTTCTACAGGTGCTTCTTCAGCTGCTAATTCAGCATGGCCAATGAAAGGTCAGAACTGGCAGCGTACAGGTTTGCAGAAATAAATACTATAATATCTTGGTAGGGTAATTTGCCTTACCAAGATATATAAACCTAATATCTATGAAGTCATTGGTTCTTTTTATAATATCAAGTCTGTTATTTCTAAATCCACTTTATTCAAGAGAGGGTAGGAACCTTTTGTTGGATAAATCTCTTGTTTCAGAAACTGATATGCAGTTTAAATATCATTTTCCTGCATATTATGCATTGAATCCGGTTTTAAAAGCTGATAAGGCGTGGGAGTTTAATAAAAACGGAGATCCTTATGCAGCTCCTTTTAGTGGTGGGGTATGGTACGATGAACTATCCGGAAAATTTAAAATGTGGTATTCTGCCGGTGGTGGTAAGACAAATGGGCTTGTGACTTGTTATGCTGAATCAAATGATGGAAAGGTATGGTTTAAACCTGACCTGGATGTAGTACCAGGTACAAATATAGTTGATACTGTAGAACACGACTGTGTTTCTGTTTTGCTTGATAAGTTTGAGCACAGGACTGACAGAAAGTACAAGATGTTTTTGGTTGCCTTCAATAATTCAGGCTCAGTAAGCATGAAACTGAAGTATTCTTCCGACGGTATTCATTGGAGTAGTACAAAGGCTGTGTCTGGTGAATTATATGACAGGTGTGCTGTCTACTATGATCCTTTCATAGATAAATATGTACTGTCTTTGAAAACAATAAATGGTGTTTATCGTCGTGCGAGGTGTTTCCTGGCTGATAAAGATCCTGAATTGGCGGTAAGTTTAGCCCATCGTACTTTTATAAATGGTGAAGATAAATTTATACGGTTCTGGTTCAATGCGGACGATGATGATCCACGACACCCCTTGTTCCCGGATTTGCGGCCGCAGATTTATAATCATGAGGCCATGCCTTATGAAAATTTGCTACTCGGCTATTTTTCAGTGTGGCAAGGTCCGGAAAATAAAGAATGCGTTGAACTTAAGGTTCAGAAAAGGAATGAGATTTTGGTTGGTTGGACAAAAGACAGTTTTAACTGGAATCGAGAGAATAAAAAACCTTTTTTGCCTGTAGATGAAAATCCTGAAGCTTGGAACGCAGGGAATATACAGTCTGTAGCTGGTTGTCCAATTATAGTTGGTGATTCCCTTTATTTTTACATGAGCGGAAGATATAACAGTCGTCCTGTGCATCCGTCTAACTTTGCTACAGGACTGGCTACTTTACGTCGTGATGGATTTGCTTCTTTTCATTCAGATAAAAAAGAATGTTATCTCAAAACAATTCCAATTGAGGTCACCGGTCCTTATCTATTTGTTAATACAGAAATTAAAGGCTCTTTGTATGCTGAACTGCTGGATGCCAATTCAAATGTCATAAAAGGTTTCTCAAAGCACGACTTCGAGATTGTTAAAAAGAAAAATTCAACAAAGTTACAGCTTCGTTGGAAGAACGAAGATATAAGTTCTTTAATAGGTAAAAAAATATCAATTAGGTTTTATACCAGAAATACAGATATTTATTCTTTTTGGTTTTCAAAAACAGAAAAAGGATTTAGTGGAGGATATACCGCAGGTGGTGGCCCTTTGCTGTCTCCTACCGGTATAGACGAATAACTTAAAAAATTAATATCATAAAATGAAAAACTCAAAAATTTATCCTTGGATAGTAGTCGGTTTGTTGTGGGGTGTTGCACTTCTTAATTACATGGACCGACAAATGTTAAGTACAATGAAAGAAGCCATGCAGATTGATATTGTAGAATTACAGTCTGCGGCTAATTTCGGTCATCTGATGGCTGTCTTTTTATGGATATATGGATTAATGAGTCCTATATCCGGCATCATTGCTGACCGTTTAAGTAGAAAATGGCTGATTGTAGGTAGCTTGTTTGTATGGTCTTCTGTAACCTATCTTATGGGTATCGCAAACACATTTGACCAGGTTTTCTGGTTGCGTGCTGTCATGGGTATCAGTGAAGCGCTTTATATTCCGGCTGCGTTGTCATTGATTGCTGACTACCATACAGGAAAGTCTCGTTCTCTTGCTATTGGTATTCACATGACCGGTCTTTATACCGGCCAGGCTGTCGGTGGTTTTGGTGCGACTGTCGCAGCTGCATTCTCATGGCATACTACTTTCCACTGGTTCGGTATTATTGGTATTGCCTATGCGGTTGTGCTGATGTTGTTCTTGCGCGATAAGAAGTCAGAAGTTGTGACAGACAGAATCGAGCCTGTTGCTCAAAAGGAAAAAGAAAGTGTATTTACCAGTTTGAAGTCTTTACTTACTAATGTGGCTTTCTGGGTTATCCTCCTTTACTTTGCAGCTCCAAGTTTGCCGGGATGGGCTACTAAGAACTGGTTGCCTACTTTGTTTGCTGAGAACTTGGATCTTCCGATGTCACAGGCCGGTCCTATTTCCACAATCACGATTGCTGTGTCTTCATTTATCGGTGTGATAATTGGTGGTACTTTGTCGGATAAATGGGTTCAAAGAAATTTGCGTGGCCGAGTATATACAGGTGCTATAGGTCTAGGTCTTACTATTCCTTCATTGCTTTTGTTAGGTTTTGGCCATAACATTGTAGCCGTAGTAGGTGCTGGTTTGTTATTTGGTGTAGGTTATGGTATATTTGATACTAATAACATGCCGATTCTTTGTCAGTTTGTTTCTTCAAAACAAAGAGCTACAGCTTATGGCGTAATGAACATGGTTGGTGTGTTTGCCGGTGCATTCATTACTAATCTTCTTGGTCAGTGGGGTGACAGTGGTAATTTGGGCTTAGGATTTGCTATGCTGGCTATTGTTGTTGCAGTTGCCCTTTGTGCACAATTGTATTTCTTGCGTCCTAAAACAGATAATGTAGAATAATAAATATATCCATTATGATAGTTTCAAATTTGCAAAATAGTGAAAGGATAGAATCTCTCCATCCTTTGTTTAAGCAGTTGTTTGATTATGTAAAAACACATGACCTGCTTCATACGGAATGTGGAAGAATAGAACTGGCTGGTGATGATTTATTTATTAATAATGTAAATCCTACTTGTGTTTCTGCATCAGACCAGGTCTTAGAAGTACATCGCGATTATATTGATGTGCATATTCTTCTTGAAGGAAAAGAAAGAATTGGTTGGAAAGCTATTGAAGACGTGACTGACTTAAAACAGGCTTATCAGAAAGAAGGAGATTGTGCTTTATATTCTGATACTCCGACTTCTTTTGTTGATTTGCTTCCCGGACAATTCCTGATTGTTTTTCCGGAAGATCCTCATGCACCGGTTATTGGAGAAGGTAAAATTAGAAAACTGATCGGTAAGGTCAAACTTTAGTTGGATTTTGTTGTTTTAGCATGGTTTAGGGTTCATAAAGGGATTCTTAAACTTAAATAGAGAGTGGAAATTTTTCCACTCTCTATTTTCTTTTCTGATAGTTTAAAGTAGTATAAATAATTGATAATGTGTGGTTATTTTTGTATATTTGAGCAAATGGAATTACTTCTATTTTTTGAAATAATTTCATTGAGGAGATGTATTAACCTTTTAAATTATTTGCTATGAAAAAGATTGTTATTCTGCTAGGGATTTTGATAGTTCAAAATCTCTATTCGCAGGGTGTACAAAGTTTTTCAGCTTTAAACCCTGCTATGTTTTTGTATAATGAAGAGGATGTTTTTATAAATCCTCCTTCAAAGTATAATAACGGGCAACAACTTATTGTTCCAGATCCAGAGAAGTATCCTTGGGAGTCAAAACTTGAAAACGGCATGCCTAATGTACTTGTTGATCATAAACAAGAAATTGTTTCTATTTATTTATCAAGCTTTGTAGGTTACTCTCCAACACCACCTTCAAAAGTCGGTGTATTGGCTTATTATAATCCTTCTGATGATATAAGACAATGGAAAAGAGCAAGTCCTTCATTGTATTGGTATAATCCGCAAGGAAAGACTGGCGATGAACTTATATCTTCAACCTATAAGAGTGGATATTTGTCAACCAATATAGTGGCTGTAGATATAGAAAGTGTTGGTATTTTTGATGATTATCAAACTGATAATAATCCGATAAAATTGATTTATCTGCCACAAAGAGAGTCGCATAATAAGATTATTTCCTCCTATGAGATGAAACGTGAATTTAATGCTGAAGGTATTCTGACGGGCTTTACTTCGATGAAATCGGATAGAATAAAAAATCAGAAGAATTTTACATTTAAATTCATAAACGGAGATACTCATATGAATTTCTTAAAAATTAAGGATGACTATTTGTTTGTTTCACGTTTGAATTCAAAAAGGTCTACTTTGCTGTCTACGGAAACACTACCTTTAACTCCAGATAATCGTAAACGGTATAGAAGAGAGACTGTGACATGGGTTGGCCCTCAGTTGGTATCAAAACCTGTAGATCTTAATATCGCGTTGGATATGTCGAACGAAAAATGGGAACCGTATAGTATGCAGCCTTTTCAGTTATCAGACCATGAAAACGATATTTGGTGGGGACTTGTTACAATGTTTGGATCAGCAGGCTTTTCGGATACAGAATATAAACAAAGAACAGAATTGGCTATTTCAAATGATGGTATTCACTGGAGATATGTGAAGAGAGGAGTACCTTTTTTGGATAATGGGACTGACCCTTCAAGTGACGACTATGGGTGTATAAATATAGCAAAACCAATTCAGCATTTTTTCTGGGATCCTACTTTGAAGAAGCTTTACTACTTTTATGCATCCTCTAAGCAGAGACATGTTTCAGGCAGAAATTCTGGTGTATCTTTAGCTATTGGTAAATATGGCAAGATAGCAGGTTTAAATGCGGGTAGTACAGAGAAGGTTTTTTATTCTCAACCGCAACATGTAGCAGAAGGACTGCCTGAAGACTGTTTGCAGCAATACTCTATAGCAGACGCTTTTTATTTACACTCTCACTTCTATCCTAGCTTATTAGCCGATATTTATGAAGATCCGAGAGGAAAGGATATATCAAAACTGACTAGCTATGCAGCAGTTTCAATATATGCTTATGATAAGACCAAAGATTATGGAAAGGGAATGTTTTTATGTGGAGTTCTCGGCAGTTCAAAGAAAGGAACGACTGAAGTCTCCGATGACTATGAGGAAGTTGAATTTATGCAAGGTTCTTTTAATAGTACAAAGAAAGGTGCTATGCTTAAATATTTGAAAGCTTATTCTGATGCTCATCCAAACGAGATAGTATCAATTAAGCATTTCCCTAAAATCCCTGTTGTACTTGAAGCTAAAATTAAAAAAGCAACGCTATACGATATTCAGTTTCAAAGGGAAACGACAGCTGATAATTTTGTTTTGGATATAGAGAAGGCTTCTTTTTATAATGGTGGAAATATTTGGACTTACGATATTCCTCAGCCATCTGTACAATGTCATACAATTGATTTTTCTTCATCAAAACCGCTACCGAATCAGACTCTCCCTAATATGAAGGTTAAAGGTTCTTTGACGGTAAGTGTACAGCCACAAAGTGGATCAGGTGAACAAACAGTATTAAGAATGTATAACGATGATAATAACTATTCTACTATTATTTATGATAATAATAGTAAAAGCTTTATTTATAAAATGGTTAAAGATAACCAAGAATTTTCTTCTATGAGTATTTTACCTCCTCGAGGTGATACTTTTGATGATAAACTGGTTTATCTGACATTAGAAGCTGTACCTTATAATGAAAGAAAAATGGGACATTATATAACTGAGGATGCTGCGGTTTTTACTGTTACATGCCCAGATTTAGGATATTCAGCTTCAAAACAACAACCAATTTTATGGGGTTGGAAACATAATAAGGGTAGCATAACTCCGGCTGATAGTGCAAATGCTAGGGCCTTTGCTTACTTACAGTTTTCATCGTTTATAAGTAATCCTAAGAAGCTTACGATTGGAGGCAAAAACGAGTCTTGTGAAACTCCGTTTGCTGGACAGATATTTAAAGTACAATTTGCAGAAAAACTTCCAGATGGTTTGGATTTTTTCTGGCCTGAAACTCCTATGATAGCCACAAAAGAAAATTAATATGTTTAACCTCAAAATCAAAAAATTATGAAGACTTCAATATTAAAAAAATCGTTTACTTTAATAGGCTTGTTTGTAACATTGGTAACAAACGTGTATGGTCAGGCATTTCCTACTTTTTTTGATGTATCACACTATGATACTGAACAAGGTACCAAAGGAAGGCTTTTTGTGATTAATAAAGATGTGGTATTGCCTAATGTTGAAATTAAACCGGTTATTTTTGCAACTAATACCTCTTCCGGTCTCAAGGATTTGTTCCGTATTACAACGAATGGAGTTGCTACATTGAATAGTCCTTTTGATGGATATGGAACTAAGCTTGATTTTTATGCTCAAAATCTTTGGCAAGGATATGTGTTAGGAGAATCTAACCACTTGGAGGTTGCCGGAAAGGAAATGATTAGATTAGGTGTTAGTTCTAACTATACTGCAATGGAAATTAGTGCTAACACGACTAAAACTACTACAAATTTGCATCAGGCTGTTTCTGGCGTATTAATGAGATATGGTATTTCTGATGATAAAAGACAAGGTTGGATTGGTTCTGAATCAGCCCACGATGTAGTGTTAGGGACAAACTTAAAGAGTTGTATTTATATGGATACAAATCAAAAGGTTTATATGGGCCTTACTCCATCTGAGGTAAATCAAATAAGTTTGCATAATAAAGAAACTTATGGCTTGTTTGTTAAAAAAGGAGTATTGGCAGAAGATGTAGCAATTGGTCCTCAGTCTTCATGGGCTGATTTTGTATTTAAACCAGACTATGGTTTAAAACCAATACATGAATTGAAACAATTTATCCAAGTAAATAAACATTTACCTGATGTCCCTTCTGAGAGTGCAGTAAAAGAAAATGGATATTCCCAGCATGAAATGAATAAAATCCTTCTTCAAAAAATAGAAGAGCTTACTTTGTATATAATCCAACAAGATGAAAAAATAAAGCAGCAGAATGCTAGGATAGAAGAACTGGAATCATTTAAATAACCCTAAGTTTTTGTGGTATATTCTTATTTATTGTTCTCTTATGCTCCGGCTAATGATCACAAAAATGAGATGTTTAATAGGCAAAGCTAAACTCTAAAAAGAGTATAAAATTATTAGGTTAGAGAGAGGAAGGAAATCTTCCTCTCTTTATTTTTTCACTTCGTTTGCTAGTGCTTCATTATTATAAAAACATTTTATATTAGATAAAGTCGTTTCAGCAATATTCTCTAAAGCTTCTTTAGTGAAGAATGCTTGATGCGATGATACTATTACATTATTAAATGATAGCAGTCTAGCTAATGTATCGTCATCTATTATTTTGTCAGATATATCTTCATAGAAATATTGACTTTCTTCTTCATATACGTCTAATCCTGCCGAACCGATTTTTTTTGTTTTAAGACCGTCAATTAGTGCGTTGGTATTTATTAATTGACCTCTTCCTGTGTTTATTATCATTACTCCAGTTTTCATTTTACTTATAGCGTCTTTATCTATAATGTATTTCGTTTCGTCAGTTAAAGGACAATGCAGTGAAATAATATCAGATTCTTTGTATAATGTATCTAAAGTAGTGTATTGAACTTTATTTATATTCCCAAACTCATAATCTGGATATAAGTCATACGCTAAGATTTTCATGCCAAACCCATTAAGTATGTTGATTAATTTCTTGGCAATTTTCCCTGTTCCTATAATACCAACAGTTTTATTATGCATATCAAAACCTAACAAGCCATGAAGTGAAAAATTACCTTCTCTTGTTCTCCATGTAGCTCTATGTGTTTTTCTATTGAGTGATAACATCAGAGCAACTGTATATTCGGCAACTGCATATGGCGAGTAATTGGGAACTCTGACTACTTTAATGCCAAATTCACTTGCTGCCACTAGGTCTATATTATTGAATCCTGCACATCTGAGTGCAATTAATCTTGTGCCGTTTTGTGCAAGATTAATTATGACATTTCTATTTATTTCGTCATTTACAAAAACACATACTACTTCAGCTCCTTTACTGAGGACTACATTATTTTCATTAAGATGTTCTTTATAATACCTTATGTTGAATCCGAAGTCTTTGTTTGTTTCATTAAAAGAATCTTCATCATAAGGCATGCTACTAAAAAATGCAATTTCTGTTTTCATAATCATTGTGAGTTTAAGGTTAAATTATGATTAAGTTTATGTTGTATATTCCTATATCGATAATATATAGTCAGATTATAGACTTGGCTTTTATGGTTATGACAGTACGCTCTTGTGTAAACCGCGTGGGGGATTACATGATAGCTGGTCTTATGAAGGAATTCTGAAATACTGGGAACGGTTATTATTATCTGCTTATCAATGACGATACCATGATAGGCTATGATGTAAACTGATTCTGTTTTCGGTGGTGCGAGTGGATTCATCCTTAATGGTTTCGTTCCTCTACATGAATCTTTTCTACAGAACAATAATGTGTGATACTGTTTTATTGTTCAGTATTTACATTCAATTCTCTTTTAAGAGGCAGTCATTGAAGATTGCCTCTTTTTACTTATCAGTAGTCAAATGGAAAAATCGTTATCTGTTCTGAACTGCTTTAATTTCCTTATTTATAATATATCCTTTAAACCAGGTATCTTCTTTGCCAAGTTGATGGCTATTGAGCCAAGGTCTCTTATTTTTGATATGATTTCAGCTTGGCTAAGATTCTTTTGGGTTGCTTCATCAATTATCTTAATAAGATTATCATATACTTCCTTGTCTGTAGTATAAGGTGTTATTTTTGATTTCTCTTCTTCTGTTAAAGCTCTTAATTGCTTTAGTTGCTCACCATAATTTTGGTTGAAACTTTTATCTGCTTCTTTGAATAACTCACTAAATTTGCCCATGATTAATTTTGTTTGTTTGTTCTTTAATTTGATTTATTAAATTCTCTATTTTTTCTTTAGCTTCTTCACTCTTTACATCAATTTTATTACCCACTTTTATAGCATTATCCAGAAAATTGGAGAGTTCAATTATTTTTTCAGTCACCTCATCTTCCAGGCCGTCTAATCCGACAATCGAATAAGCTTCGTTTCTGGTATCTTTTACCTTTCTTACCGACTCTAAATACATTGTAAGGCGAGTATTGGCGTATATAATACTTTGATATGATGCGTCTACTTTAGACAAAATACTGTCTTTTTGTTGTCTTATGGGCGTAAGCAGTTCTTCCCTTCTCAGATTTATTTGATTGTAGGCGTCTTCTGTAAATTCTACCATGTCATTGAGTGCAGCATCAGTGTTTTCTTTTTGGCTAGAAATTCCTGCCTCTTCAATTGTTTTGTATAATGAAGGTTCACCATTCTTGTATTTGTTAAGTTCCGAGTTTAAGACATAATGTATGATATATGGGGCATAAACATTGTCAATAAATGAATTAATTTCCCCCTCTATCTTATTATAGTATAGTTTTAATGTAGATTTATGTGATTCATGTAAAACCTGTAAATCTTTACCTATCGTCTCTGATATGGTTATCGTTTCCTTCGGTATTGTAGCACATGACATAAACAATGGAAGGAATCCTATTATGTAACAAAAAATCTTTTTTCTCATATCTCTTATAAGCAATTTTATCCCTACTAAATTACAAGGTTTTTATCGGATTTACAAATCATTTTCTTTGAATATAATAAAAATGATAGTTCTCTTTTTTGTATAAATTCAGTCTAAAATAAACTATACCTTGGCATGGACTATCAGATTTTACATAATAACCTCCTTTTTGTTTGTTCTTGTAGTCCAAAAAATGTACTTTTGGAAATTATAGTTTAAATTGGACTTATGGGAGATAAAATAGGATATGCGAGAGTCAGCACAATAGATCAAAACCTCTCTTCTCAGGTAGATGCGCTTAATAAGGTCGGATGCATTCGGATTTTTACTGATAAAATTTCCGGAGAGAAATTTGAACGTGATGGATTAACTGCCTGTTTAGACTACTTGCGTCCAGGTGATACGCTTGTCATTTATCGGTTGGATCGGCTTGGCCGTTCCCTCAGACAGATGATTAATCTTTGTGCTAAGCTTGAAGAACGTAATATAAAATTTGTTTCTCTTCAAGATAATCTTGATACTATGACGGCTATTGGTCGATTTACAATGCATGTTCTCGCTTCATTGGCCGAGTATAACCGCAACCTTATTCTCGAAGGTAGTAAGGCCGGAATTGAGGCAGCTAAGAAACGTGGTGTCAAGTTTGGGAGACAGAAAGGTGTAAAGATGAAGAAGCCGAAAAAAGAGGCTGTCATCAAACTCTACAACGCTGGAACTTCCGTTCCGCAAATTATGGAGATTACCGGTATCAAGTCCAAACAGACTATATACAATTATTTGAGCGAAGAGAGAGTTCAACCAAATAGGAGATGATTGATTGTGCTATAAATAATCAGCCATCAAAAGAAGAACCTTACACTCTTATCATACTAAAAATGGTGATTTAACCCCTCTTATAATACTAAAAATGGTTTAGATTGCTTTTATTTACGTTGTTATTTACTATTTTTGTAGTTAAAGATTGATTGAATATATGAGTATCGCACTGAATATTTCGGAAGTCCTTTTTGCTGGTGTAGACATGAATGAAAGCAAAAGGAAGAAAATGGTTAATGAGGGTAGTATCCGTAAGATAACATCTAAGATATATACTCCCAATATGGTGGATTCATTGGAAGACATAGTCAAGCGCAATGTTTTTCGCATTTTAGGTTTCCTTTTCCCTCATGCTGTAATCAGTCATAGAAGTGCTTTTGAGTTAAAACCTACTGAAGACGGGGATATTTATCTTACATACGAATATACGAAGAATGTGAAACTTCCAGGTTTGAAGGTACACTTAATGGAGGGACATCGCGGTGGAAAACGTGATATGCCATTCATCGAAAATTTATATATATCAAGTGCTGAACGAAGGACATTAGAGAATCTACAGGCCAGCCGTTCTCGTGGTGGTGTCTCTAAGTGTCTGCCTCGCGAATATATCGAAAACTACTTGGAGAAACATCTTCAGGTGAATGGGGAAAAAGGACTGAACGATTTCAGGGATAGAGCGAGAGAATATTCTCAGGAACTTGGTATGGGAGAGGAGTTCAACACTCTTAATTCCATCATCGGCGCGTTGTTACTTACAAGACCATCCTCTGTATTGACATCTTCAGGTGCTGTGGCCAGAGCAAGCGGTGAACCGTTTGATGCAGAGCGTGTCAAACTCTTTGGTGTCCTGTTTGAGGCATTGCATAACCAACCGTTTGAAACTATAGATGAACCTAATGTTGAAACATCTGCCTTTAGGAATTTTGCTTTTTTCGAGAGCTATTTCTCCAATTATATTGAAGGTACGGAATTTGAAATAGAGGATGCGAGACAGATTATTGAAACTGGACAGCCGCTGCCTGCTCGCAATGCAGATTCTCATGACGTACTTGGTACCTTTCACATTGTGGCAAGTCGCAGAGAAATGAAACGTGTTCCTTCGTCATCGGATGAACTGATAGATATTCTTCAAGACAGGCACCGGGTGATGATGGCTGCTCGCCCTGAAAAGAATCCAGGTATGTTCAAAATGCAGAACAATCATGCCGGTGATACCCATTTTGTTGATTGTACACTTGTAAGAGGTACCCTTAGAAAAGGTTTTGAATTCTATCAGGGATTGGATAATGCTTTTGCAAAATCTCTCTTCATGCTATTTATGATTAGTGAAGTACATCCTTTTGCTGACGGTAATGGCCGTATTTCCAGAATCATGATGAATGCGGAACTGGTGGCCGCTGACCAATCAAAGATTATTATTCCGACTGTATTCAGAGAGGATTATCTTAATGCCCTTCGCAGATTGACAAGAAGAAATGATCCGAGTGTACTTATCAGAGCCATTTCCCGAGTAAGACAATTCAGTGCCAATATTCAGGGTGATGACTTTGATGCTACGCGGAATTATCTTGAGCAATGCAACGCTTTTAAGGATGCTGACGGGTATATTCTTAAGTTTTGAATCTGTTACATTTTCAAACTGCATTATTAGAGATATATTACTCAAAATAGTTAATACATAAATAATAGGACATTTATTATGATAAAAGAAGATTTTATAAAGAAATTCCCAGATATAAAGGTTCAGCAATTTGAAACAGATACTATACTCAGCAAACAGGAAATCATGGATATTGTTGAACAAGCTACAAAATCTATGGATATGGGACTGGTCTATTATGAACATTGTGGATGCAATATAACTGTTTTCACCTCTGACAAGATGAAAGCAGAACTAGCCAAGATGCTACCTGGTTACCAAGTGAAAGATCCGAACACTGGAGAAACTGGAACTATAGTATCAGAAAAATTTATAGTTTGCGGCAATTATTGTGTAAGGGTGGCATTCCCATCAGGTGAAGATGTGTATGACTGCGATTTCTTTGTAGAGTGAATCTTTCATAGTCTACTTGTTTGTCATATCTAAAGAAACCTCATGCTAGCATACTCTAATATTCCCAAACCCAAATACATTTTCTTTTATGAATTGTAATGATAACCAAATATTAAGATACCTTTATGGGCTCGATGAAAAACGAGACTATCCTCAAAGTATAAAAAGGTTTTTAAGCGAAATCGGAAGTGAAATTGATGGAGACCGTGAGGCAGTGATTAATGAATTATATCGGTTAAAGAATAATTGTAAGAAACTGGCCGTTCTATCAAAAAGTTTTGTGGATGCAATGGACAAGTCATATATGAAATTTACCCAGTTTCATATGGATATATTGTCAGAATGTGATGGAGAGAATGGGGTTGTAAAAAGTCCATATTTTATAGACGGTTCTTTTGTCGTATACTCAATAAAGAATGGCTCTTTATCATTGTGGGTATTTCACAATCTTCCTAATCGTAATAATAATTTAATGGCTATGCCGACCTTTTATATAGTTGCAAGTCCCAAAGATAAAATACAAGGAGCTGGACATCAATTGGATTGTATGATAATTAAAATGATTGATGGCTTGGTTGAAGTTAATTTAAGGGATTATATTAATATGGTCTTAGATTATCTCTGTCTGAGACAATGGGCAGATATAGAGGTTGCTGAAATTCATACAAAGCAAAAGAAAGAAGTGAAAGACAAGAAGAATCATGTTATTCAGAATGGCATATCTTATTTTGTGTTTGACAGTAAATGGTTTACTGAGGTCTGCAATAACAATGAATTTATCGTAAGTGGACATTTCAGGTTACAGCCATATGGTGACGGATCAAAGAAACTTATTTGGATTAATGAGTTTAAGAAACATGGTTATCATAGAAAAGCTCTGATAGAAAAGGCCAATGAAGGAGAAGACTTTCTATCTTGAGTTTACTAAATATCTAAGTGGCATCGTATTTCTATAATTCCAAGTCTTTTACCAGGTCTGGAACTTCTAATTTTACTATTCTTTTGGGGTATTAGTGGTGTAATAGAATGCGTTACGAAATCAAAGTCCTTCAGGAATATAAGGAAAAAGCACACCGGGAACTTTGCCGGGTACGTGATGAACAGAAAGTCTTCGGAAAAATAAGAGTAGATACAGAGTTATAAAATATCAATTATGAAAAAAAACGAATTTAGAAAGAAATTGGTACTGATTTTAGTACTATTATGCACAACTATCGCATATGCACAAAAGAATGATTCGTCATTTATGGTTGCTCCTGCTGATAGCACAAAGGACATAAGCCTAACTCAAAGAGTTGATTCTCTTGAGCATGAATTATCATATATAAAATTATCGTATGAATTATATACACTTAACAACGATTTGTCTATATTTAATAACGATATAGGTGTCAGAACTAATGCAATACAAATAAATATCTATACACACAATTTTGATTATAAATTATACAAAGCATACAAAGACAATTACGAAGCAACCAAAGACAAACTACTATCATATCAAGATTTAATTGAAACAAAGAAAACTTATTTCTGGCTTAAAATTATTACATATCCTTATACTGAGGTTGAGAAGAAACTGCTATTGTCAAGTTATATGACAATTGATAAAGGATATTCCCAATTAGAGTCTTCATTAAAGCTCATGAAAATATGTCTTGATATGTACAAAGATTCTTTATAGAGTTATTCTTATTGACACAAAACCCATACTCTCAGTTCTAAAATTACATACCCATTCCAAAACCCCGACTTCTTTTCCTGGGCTGGTCGAGTTCTTCCTCCAGCTGCTTCTTCCGCAGCGGTGCCTGGTCTATGTCCGGAACCTGGGAAATACTGTTTCCCTGTTGTTGGCTCTCTTCACGGCCTTGTTCCTGGTGCGATTCCTGAAGATCCCGGCTCTGGAACTTATAGTCCAAGCAACAGAAGCAAAGGCCAAAGCGGAAAACCTGACAGCAGAACGTGCCAAAGAACTACAGGTTCTTCAGGAAGAAAACGACCGATTGCGTAACGAAATCAAAGATCTTCAGGAGTATAAGGAAAAAGCACATCGGGAACTTTGCCAGGTACGTGATAAACAGAAAACTTTCGGAAAAATAAGAGTTAATACAGAACTATAATTTTATGGTCATATTAATAACAGGAGATACGCACACAGGGAAGACGCTTTTAGCCCAAAGATTACTGGAGAAATACAAATATCCCTATCTGTCAATAGATCTTCTAAAGATGGGGCTTATCAGGAGCGGACAGACAAGTTTGTCTCCTGAAAGTCCGGATTCAGCCCTGACAGATTTTCTATGGCCTATTGTACGCGAAATCATAAAGACCTGCATTGAAAACGGACAGAACATGATTGTTGAAGGGTGTTATATACCCTTTGATTGGGAAAAAAACTTCTCAGATGATTATCTGCCCTATATAGACTATGTTTGCCTTATATTAAGCGAGAAATACATAAGGCGGAACTTTGAAAATATTATCAGACACGAAAACATAATAGAGAAAAGACAATCTACAGATGTAACCATTGATAATATGATTAGAATAAATAATTATAATTTAGGACAATGTATATCAAGAAAATACAAATACGTATTGATAGACGAATACTACCGAATAGACATAGACAAGATATAAATCCTCCGGTGTGGGAGCCTAATACCCCTGTATCAAAATACAGTGGAAAAACATCCCTCACGCAAGCATGTATCTGTAATTTACATACCCATTCCAAAACCCCGGCTTTTTTTCCTGGGCTGGTCGGGTTTTTGAACAAATCGCTTTTTGTTTGTATTCTAATAACAATAGTTGTAAACAAAAAAATAATTTCAAATTCATGCCAGGCCATATAAATTTATTCTGTATCATAGAATTTGATAGCTCAAACTATTATCCGTTCCATTCCTTTCTTTTTATTCTTCCTTTACCTCCCTTCTAATTTTAATACATATCCAGCCTGAGTAGCCTTTTTCGTACGGCAAACCTATAAAGTCAGGTGGAAATGAAATAGTTCCAGGCTGTGCCTTTGGAACAGAAAAAATAACGATGAAGCACGCTTCCCAACATTTTTTCTGCTCCAAACTTTTCTTATTCCCCCTATGGCATTTATCTCATATCGCCGTAAAAAAGGCTCATAAACTCAGGCGGGGCATGATTGCTCAAAAAAAAAGTCGGTACGGAAAAAGACAGGAACGGAAAAGTTCAAAAAAGGTCTTTAAATCTAGCCGAAGCATAATTTGAGTATTAACTTTTAATAGGGCAGTGTATGAATAATTTGAATGATTTTGAGTTTCACGTTTGGTTACTGAATGGTGAAGAGTTTGTACTCTATACGGTGTCTGATATGGAAGAGGTAGAGCTTCCGGAAGGATTCTCACTCTATTGTATGCTGTATGACGGAGAGAAGAATGTGATGGCCTCTTGTCAAATGATGGAGGGGTATGAAGTAGTGGGATGGCTGATAGCCAAAGGTACCCTGCCTTGCTCTGACGGCCGATACCTGATAGACCGCTATAATAGTTTGCGTGCCACCTCTTTCAATGACTGGGCATATGGTAAACTGGCTGTCCTGGACCGCAAAAAGGGTGAGGTCATTTCAATCTCTTTGGATGTTCTTCTGGAGGACAGTGAGGAAATAGAGGATTTTTTGCAGGATGTATGCCATTTCCAGCTCAGCTCAATCAGCTGGATGAAGTTTGGCGGTGAGGTGGTTCTTATGGGACCGGGTGACTACCGGTAGGATAACGGGCACCCCCCATCGGGGGTGCCGTATCCCGCAGACCCGGATTTGCTTTATTGTTTCCTTTTAACGCTTTATTTTATGATACCCAAAGATTTTATGACGTTGTTCGACAGACTGAGACGGGTTCACGGTTGTGTCGAAGTGTTCAGGGATTTCCTCGATGTATTCCTTTTCGTTCTTTCATGTGGTAAGTACAGAGAGGATTATGTGAGGATTGACAGGCTGTACGATGAACAGGAGAAAAGAACGTTCATACAGATGGTGCAGGTGGTGGCCGACCATTCTGAAGGTTTCTGTGAGATCCTCGGTGAGGTTTTTATGGAATATATCAGCCACGGACATAACGGCCAGTTCTTCACGCCACAGCATGTTTCCGACCTGATGGCCGGTGTCACATGTGCCGGTATCCGTCCTGGCCAGTCCGTCTATGACCCGACTTGCGGCTCCGGCAGGATGTTGCTCTCCGCTGTCAAAAGTTTGAGCCTGACGCATCCGAATGAAAGAATCTTCTGTTACGGTTCGGATATAGACCTTACTTGTGTGAAGATGGCTACTATTAATATGCTGATGAACTCCATTCCTGGTGAAATAGCTTGGATGAATACACTCACACTGGAGCATTGGAAGAGTTTTCGGATGGAGCTTGTCCGTATGGGTAATGTTTGGCTACCTACTTTAACGGTATTAAAATCAGGATGTACTGAAATGGTTGGTAGAGTGAAGGAAGCTGTAAATCGGAATGTATGTAATAGAGAAGTTAATTTACAACTGTCTCTTGACTTTTAATATTTCTTGCTTGAGTTGAACATTTTATCTATTTTTGTTTTAATAACTCCGATTCTCTGATTATGTAACGTAATCAGAGAATTGAAAAATATAAGGCTGATATGTCACACTTTGAACATGTAATTCGTTTGCAGGAACTTGACCAGCAAATTGAGGATGCGGAGCGCGAGATGAGGGACATTCTTAAACAGATTAATGTTGAAAAGATAGAATCTTTGAATGATATTCATGATGTGAAGTTGAGGGCTAGATACGACCGCTTACAGTTGAAAATAAAGGATTTGAAGCGTTTAAAGAAAGGCGGGTACCGTACTAATTCTGGACGTAAATGCAAATATGATGGTTTTGAAACTTGCGTTATAAGAGTGCCCAAATTTTTACGGGAAGAGGTAGAACGGTTTATAGAAGAGAAAATGGCCGGCTATGGTTATGAAAAGCACCTGACAGATTTTGAAATAAAACGGGAAGCTGAAAAGCAGGAAAAGAAAAGACTTGCCGAAGAAAGAAGCAGGGCTTTTTGGCTTCGCCGAAATCTCGATAAGCAGATGAATGAAGATTCTTCGGATTGATTAGATGGAAGCAATAAACTTAACTTCAATTCCCTATGAACTTGGAAGATAAAACCAACCAGAACCAGTTGTCCGGGTGTCATCAGGATTACTCCTTCTATGAATATCCTGCTTACACCTTCGATAAGAAATATGAGAATGACGAGTTCCAGAAAAAAGTGATTACCCTTGACAGCGGTTATCACCTGGTTCTGGCTCCTCCGGGATGCGGCAAAACGGATATTCTTGCCGAAAGGGTGGTTCGTGCCCTTTCATGCGGTGTGTCGCTGGATGATATGCTCTGTCTGACCTTCACGAATAGGGCGGCCAGAGGTATGCGCTCCCGAATACTCGAAAGGCTTCAGTCTTCAGGAGAAATGAGCCTGTTTGTCGGAAACGTACACCGCTTCTGTTCGCATTATCTCTTTGACAACAATGTGGTGGCGCGTGATACCACCGTCATAGACGAACAGGAATCTTTGTCTATTATGGCTTCCATTTTCGGCTGGGATGAAGGTGTCCTGACCAGCAATGGCTACAAGCGTGTTCTTACCAATGCCATCAAGTTGCAGCACCTTGGCTATATGATTGCCAGCGGATGCCCTAAGGAGTTCCTGATGCACACCGACCTGTTCCGCACGTTTGACTATAAGACGCTTTTTAAGCTGGTGTCCCTTGACTACACGATGGAGAACTTTGCCGGACTCTACAACGGTACTATTTTTCCGAAAGTAGATACTTCTGGTCAGCCGTCAAAGTACTTGGCTGACTGTCTCCAGCAGTTCAAGTTTGCAAGAAAATACCAACAGTACAAGGAAGAAAGGAATCTGGTTGATTTCGATGACCTGCTTATCCTGACTTATATCCACGCTTCTCAGAAGCGGGACAAGCTGAAGAAATATTCTTGGATTCAGATTGACGAGGTTCAGGACCTCTCCCCTTTTCAGTTCGGAATCATCGATCTGTTTACTGACCATTCTAAGGACAACGTGACTCTTTATCTCGGAGACGAGCAGCAGGCAATCTTCTCATTCATAGGTGCTAAGCTCGCAACTCTTGAATGGTTGCGTGAACGCTGCGGAGAGAACATGCACCGCCTGTATTTCAATTATCGTTCCCCGAAATATCTCTTGGATGTCTTCAATACATACGCCAACATGGAGCTTGATGTTGACCCTCATTTCCTGCCCAAGACGAACAATCTTACTGAAGCCGGACAGGATTCTCTCTGCATCTTGTCCGCTCCTGATAAGGATGCTGAAGTAAGGCTTGTGGCTGAAAGTGTTGGTAATTTCTGTACCTTGTATCCTGCTGAAAGGGTGGCTGTTCTTGTGCCCTGGAATAAGGATGCCGACCAGATATCCTGTGAACTCTCCGACCGCAATATCCCTCACTTCAAGATTTCTGGTACAGACCTTTTCACTACCCGTCAGGCTCAGCTGCTTTTCGCCCATCTGCAGGTGGTGTACATGGATTCGAACATGATGGCTTGGTCAAAGATCCTGGCTGGGACAGGTATTTTCAATGAAGACTCCGAGGCACGCCGCTTCGTGAAGCATCTCCGTGACAACTACCTGCTGCCGTCAGATTTTCTAAACTACACACGCAGCTCGTACATGCTGGAGCTTTACAGATGTTGCCAGGGTGAATACGTTATCTTTGATACGGAAACCACAGGCTTGAATGTCTTTGAGGATGACATCGTGCAGATTGCGGCCATCAAGGTGAATGCCGGGAAGATTATTGCTCGCTTCAACATAATCCTTCACACAGACAAGCCGATACCGGCCATGCTCGGAGGCATCGTTAATCCTCTTCTTCAGGAATATGAGCGTGCGGAAAAGGTTGACCGTAGGACCGGCCTGTGTGCGTTTATGGACTTTGTGGGTGACTGTACCCTTATCGGCCAGAACGTGGAATATGACTGTTATATTCTTGACTACAATCTCCGTAAATATTGCGGCTTCTTCTCTTTCTTTACCGTTCATCCTCTGTATTTCGATACCCTCAGGGTGGCACGTATCATGGCTCCACGCTTGAAGTCCTATAAGCTCAAATCCCTGCTGGAGGTCTTCGGTCTCGAAGGGAAGAACTCCCATCTGGCTGATGATGATGTCATTGCCACCTTGTCAGTGCTTGACCACTTCCTGGGTATCTTTGCTGCCAACATGCAGCAGCACATCAACTGCCTTCAGAACAACTCTGCCGTGGCCGAGCTGTTCCGCAGAGCCTATGCCGACATCTATCACGGCACACTCAGCCGTCTCTACCAGAGATCGTTTGAATCTCCTCTGCTTGTTGACGAGCTGGAGCAACTGTACGGCACATTCATACAGAAGGAGTGGATAACAGCGAACCCGAAGATGCAGTACATCTTCAGCTTCCTCCGTAATGATATAATCTTTCCGGAGAAGACACCGAGCCTGAAGGAGCAGCTTTCAGCCCACCTTCTCGATATAACGACCTATCGAGAGGCTGACCTGTGTGACAGTTCATGTATAACAGAAAAGGTGTTCGTATCTACAGTCCACAAGGCAAAAGGTCTGGAGTTTGAGAACGTGATCATCTTCGAGGCAACCGATGGTGTCTATCCGTTCTTTGACAGGAAGACTCCGGAGGAAATCAGAGAATCCGCAAGACTTTTCTATGTGGCCATGACCAGGGCAAAGAAACGCCTGCACATTACATACGCAGAATCCGTGTCCGGAATATCAAAATGGGGAAACCCTTACTCTATCGACAAGGAACCCACCCCATTCCTCCGCCACATAAAGAAATACTTCCGTTTCTGATTATGTTACACATTCAAAGCATGTACGTAGCTACTTTTCCTTTAAAGAATCTCATTATATGCTATAATTAGAGGATTATTATGTATTTTTGCTACATTATTTCTATTCACAATGAAACTTAATCGAATAAAAACTATATTGGTTGAGAAAGACTTGTCTCAACGGTGGTTGTCTTCTCAAATAGGTAAAAGTTTTAGCACCACTAATGCTTATTGCTGTAATAGACAGCAGCCCAATTTGGAAACACTTTATAAAATTGCTCAAATTCTTTCAGTTGATATGAAAGAACTAATAGTAGATACCATTGAAGATAAGAATGATGTTAGAAACAGTTATTAAAAATACAGATGATTTTATCGCTTCAGTTCCAAAGACTCAGCGAAAGAAATATGGTCAGTTTTTTACAAACATGACTACGGCTTCTTTTATGGCCTCTCTTTTCAACTTTAACCTATCAAAATCTGATATTTACTTATTGGATGCAGGTGCAGGTACAGGTATTTTATCAGCCGCTGTTATTGATAGATTGAAAGAATTAGGTTATGAAGGAAAAATTCACTTGACATGTTATGAAACTGATGAACATGTCCTGTCACTTTTATATAACAATCTTGATTTGCTCCATACAGAATATGGCGTAGAATATTGTGTAATCCAAGACAATTATATAACTTCTCAAAACTTTGAAGATAGTTCTGTATTTTCTACCCAAAATATAGTTTACGATTACATAATAGGTAATCCACCATATCTTAAGATACAGAAAGATGCAATAGAAGCTAAAGCTATGCCGAGTGTATGTTATGGAGCACCAAATTTATATTTCCTATTTTGGGCTATGGGCATTTTTAACTTAAGAGATGGTCAGGAATTGGTATATATTGTTCCTCGTTCCTGGACTTCTGGTGCCTATTTTAAGAAGTTTAGGGAATATATCTTCAAATATTGTGTTATCACTGATATTCACTTGTTTGATAGCCGGGATAAGGTTTTTGATGGTGAATCGGTTCTTCAGGAAACAGTAATTATAAAGGTCAAGAAAACTACAGTTAAGCCGGAGTTTATTAATATAACTTCTTCTTCAACTTCATTATTTTCTGATTTAAAGAGCTTTAAAGCATCTTATGATACTGTTGTATCACGTAATCAGTTCGTTTATTTGGTGACCAATGAGAATGATGCTGCTATCCTTTCTATGATTAATCGATTCGACAAAACTCTTTTGGACATTAATTTACGTATGCAAACAGGATTAATTGTAGATTTTAGGACAAGAGAAGTACTTCGTAATCAACTTGAAGAGGATTCATACCCTCTCCTATATTCGCAACATATTAAGAATGGCCGTGTTGTATGGCCGCTTGGTAAAGAAGGTGAGGTTATAAAAACAGACCGCAGGTCTTTTCTTCAGGAAAACAGTGATTTTCTCATGGTTAAGCGTTTTACCTCTAAAGAGGAAGAGAGAAGATTGCAATGTGGCATATATCTGAAACAAAGATTTCCTCAGTTTCAGTATATTAGCACACAGAATAAAATAAACTTCATAAAATGTGATTCTACCTGCATTGCCTATGGCTTATTTGTATTGCTTAATTCTAGCTTTTATGATAAATATTATCGTATATTAAATGGTTCAACACAGGTAAATTCTACAGAAATAAATCAAATGCCTGTTCCGGATAGAGCTTTAATAGAAAATATGGGTCGCGATTTGATTCATAAAGAATTATCTGTCGCAAATTGTAACGAAATTTTTACTAAATGGATAAACTAGAATCTGTAAAAGAACTATTAGGCAGAATCAATATGCCTTCTAAACAACAAAGTACACTCTGTTGTCTTACTCTTCTTGCTATGGCTAATCTTAGAAAGGAAACGTCTTGGCGTGAAGCTACAAATGAATGGATAAGAATTCATGATATAATTTCTTTTATTGCAGACAATTATGGTGTAATATATGCTGAAAATTCAAGAGAAACCTTCCGAAAGCAAGCTATGCATCCATTCAGGACGGCAGCTCTAATTGAGGACAATGGCAAAGCAACCAACAGTCCTAATTATCGCTATCGCATAACTACTGAATTTCTTAAGGTAATTTGTTCCATAACTGATAATTTTGACTTTGCACATGATAATAATGATACCCTAATGCAATTTATAGGTAAGCATCGTTCTCTGTCTGATATATATGCCTCGAAAAAGAAAATGCAGAAAATGCCTGTTAGAATTAACAATGAAGACTATACCTTTAGTCCTGGCAAGCACAACCAACTACAGAAAGCTATACTAGAGGAATTTGCTCCTCGTTTTGCTCCACATTCTGAATGTCTTTATGTGGGTGATACCATAAAGAAAGATATGATTAAGAACATTGAAAAGCTCTCTTCTCTAGGTTTTGAAATTACTCTTCATGATAAAATGCCAGATGTCGTTTTATATAGAGAAGATAAAAATTGGATATATTTTATAGAGTCTGTCACATCTGTAGGCCCGATGGATCCTAAAAGAATCCTAGAGATAGAGACTATGACAAAAAACATAACAGCTGGTCGCGTATATGTCACAGCTTTCCTGGATTTTGCTACATTCAAAAAATTCTCTGATCAATTAGCCTGGGAAACTGAGGTTTGGATTGCTGATATGCCGGAACATATGATTCATCTTAATGGTAATAAATTCCTTGGCCCACATTGATTGTTTTAACCGTACTGACATAACAGAATATTATATCAATAGGCGGAATTTTATTATCGTACATTAAATTCTGCCTACTGTTTTTTTATAAAACCTGATATTATTTATATTACCCATATTAGTTACTTATCAAAAGCAAAATAATAGCCACCAGTACCACCAACACTACATAAAGCCCCACTGGCTTCGACTGTTTCTCAGCCTGTTTCAACTGTTCCTCCAGCCTTGTAGCTAGTGCCTTTGCATCCGCCAGTTCTTTGGAAGACTTCGCATTCTGTGTAGTTATCTCTGTCAGCGACTTCTGCAGGGCTGCATTCGTCTGCTGCATCTTCGAAATGTTCTCGTTGAAACTCTTCGCCTGTTCCTCATACATCTTGACCTGTTTCTCTGTGGTCTCATGCTGCTTCTTCATCGCCTCGATCTGCTCCTTGTAGAGCTTCTGTGCGTTCTCGGCACTCTTGTTCAGCTCAGTAATCTTGTTCTGCAGCTCCTTGTTCTGTTTTTCCGAAAGTACCATCTGGTCGGCGTGCAGCTTCTGTGCGTTGGCCGCATTCTTGTTCATTTCTACGATTTTCTCTTGCAGTTCCTTGTTCTGCTTCTGCGCCACAACCATCTGTTCTGCATGAAGCTTTCGGTTCGCCTCACTGTCCTTGGTGAGTGTCGCAATCTTCTCGTTCAGCTCCTTGTTCTGCTTTTCCGAAGCCGTGATACGTTCCTCAAACTGTTTTTTCACCTGTTCCACCAGCACGGCCTTGCTCTTCTCCCTCTGGTCTATCACACGGTTCACCAGGTCCTTGAAGTACACTCCGAGCAGCGAAGGCGTACCCAGATCCTTGTCGGCAACCTTTGCTATGAAAGGTTTCTCTCCCGGATGCCCCACTCCCGTCACAAACGGCGTGGAGAGATTAACAACACTCTCGATAAGGTCTGGCATGTCGAACACTTCCTTGATACCGCTACCGCCTCCCCTGACGATGGCTATCACGTCATATCCCATCCGGTCAAGCTGTCCCAGTTTTGCCCTGAGCTGCGAAATCTGCGCGAATGTCTCATTCTCCTCTACGAAGTCTATATGCGACCTGGCAGCTTCCAGCCCCTTCTTGAAGTCCTGGTCTGTGATGGTTCCCCTTGCAAACAGCAGGCAAATGTTGGGTTTTTCTCCTCGGAAGAGCTTCGCTTCCAACACCCCATCCACATTCCTGTACCCCCTTGCCGACTTCTCAGCTTGGAGGCTCATAAGTCTCTGTTCATCCTCCGATATCACATTCTCCTCGATCACGTCATACCTCGTCACATTGAATTGAAGGTCTATCGAGCACCTGTTCCTCAGTTCCTTTGACACCACTCCGGAGACCTGTACCAGTGTCCCGTCTTTCATCTTCTCCCTAAGGGCAGCCGGTACGACCAGCGTCATCTCAAAGTTGCTGTTCTGTGCCGCCAGACTGTCATAGAAGTAACCGTAGTAGTTGCCCGATTTCGGGTTCTGCCTGTACACACCCTCTATCGTCACCACCTTGGCCGGTGTCTTCAGCTGCTCCTTGAATATGCTTGCCACTTCCTGCGGCGTATATATCACCGGAGATGGAGCCTTGGCTATGTTGATTTTATCATCCATTGTTCGCTTTATATTCTTTTCCCTTATGTGTTCATGATTCGTTTTTCGAGCCTAAAATTAGTGATTATTAATGACATACATTTATGTCAGGAGAAAAAAACGACTTTCTGCAAATGTTTTCCCCTTCAGGTATAGAAAAACTAACTCCACTTGTGTTACCTATTTTAAATTATAAATTAGAATATCATTAAAAGTCTGTTATTTATAGACCTTATCTATATAAAAACATCAGACAAGAACTTTATCGTATTAGTCCCAAGCCTTGAAGAATCATTATGTTGAATGCTCCGGGTTATAGCTACTTTAATTTTATATAAAAAAACACCATAAGCTGTAATTATAACTTATGGTGTTTTTCGATTTACTAATACTTCTTAGTCTATTTCTTCTTTTTATCAAACTCAAACTTCTTAGTTAATGAGTATATTGTTTTAGCCCAGAAGTTTCTCAAACCAAAGCCTCCTGCTTTACTTGTGAATTCTTCTTCCTTTAATATCTCTCTTGTTTCAACATCAAAAAGAACGACTTTATAGGTTGCTTTATTTGCTGATTTATCCAATAAGGTAGCTATAACAATAAATCCTTCTCCTGATGTCTCCTTTATTGGATAATTCTTTATTTTTTCAGCTATATTTATTGGTTCAATATCTTTATCCAGAGTCTTAATATTAGAAAAATCACACTCTTTAGTAGAATTAAGAATCATTTCTAGTTTTAATTTATTGTTTTCACCTACTATATCAGTGAAATCATATTTTTTTGCTTCATTCATTAACAGAAGATTTATGCCTTCGAATGCATTTTTAAACTGGTCTTCTGTTTCTTCGGCACCATATACTTTTACAGAAGAATAATCAACCCCGTAAACATATACAGATTCTGTACTTTTTGCATTAACTACCAATATGCTAAATAAAAGCAGGAGTGAGAATAAAATTTTCTTCTTCATAACTTTAAAAAATTAAATTATTAATTATGAGTTAATTATAAGATATACAAATATACTAATTATTTCTCAAATCAAAAAACTTAATAGGTTTTCGGCTCATTTCAGGATGTTGTTGTCTTGCTATGAGTTCAACCGGAACAAAACATATATCTGGTGCAACCCTTACTTTTGAGCGGAAAACATCTTTTATCTGCTTGATAAATGCATCATTCTGATTCTTGCTTCCTATTTTAATTTGAATTTGGTCTGTACCAAGTGTATTGGTAAAAACTTCAACAAGATAGTTCTCTACCTCAGGTATATTGTCCAAAATATCAAATAATGCAGGAGGATATAAAGTTGTTCCCTTAAATTTAATCATCTGTCCTCTTCTTCCTATAACGGAACTTAATCTTGCACTATTGCGACCACATGAGCATTTGCTACTTTGTTTTATACATATATCCCCAGTCTTAAAACGCAATAAAGGCATTGCTTCAACTCCAAGTGTCGTAATCGTAACCTCTCCCGGTTGGCCATCAGGAACAGGATTATTATTATCATCAAGCATTTCAACCAATATGAGATCTGTAGGGATATGACATCCACTGTGTTCTTGACATTCAGTATATGAGGATTGCATTTCTGTAGAAGCATATGTTGAGAACAGCTCCAGATTAGGCCATTTTTCTGATATTTTTTTCCCTAACGTAGTGTATTCGCCTGTTGGTGTTCTTAAGGCTTCTCCTATACAGATAGCCTTTTTTAATGAAGAGTTATTATAGTCAATTCCATTCTCTTCGGCATATTTGATTAGTTTCATCAAGAATGACGGTACTACGATACATACATTTGGAGAAACTCTTTGTATAGTATCCCATTGCAGTTCTGGAATACCGTTTCCAACACGAATTATACCACAACCTAGTTCTCGCGCACCTAAGAAGTATGCAAGTCCGGCCATAAACCTTCTGTCTATTGTCGTCATCAATTGTATGATATCACCTTTCTTGCAACCTGCCATGGTAAAGGAACTGGCTTCATTATAGGCCAGTCAGTCTAAATCATTATTGGACAGAGCAAAAGTTACTGGCTCTCCCAATGTTCCTGATGTTGTAACGTAATCTATTATACTTTCTTTATCTATACAGATAAACTCATTGTTACGTTTCTGTAAGTCCTCTTTCGTTGTAACAGGTAATTTTTGAAGTTCTGACAAATGTTTTATTTGGCTGATGTCTATATTATTTTCCTTAAACATTCTCTTATAAAATGGAGAATTCTGTGATAGGTACTCCAATGTTTCCTTTAGTCTTTCTTCTTGAAATCTGATTATATCAGATTCAGAAGAATAATGCAATGTACTATTCTTTATCATAATCTTTTATTTTATTTCTTATTTTATTTGATTCATAAACAGAGGGTATCTCACAATCAAGAGATTTTTTCCAATATTCTACCGCTTTTCTAATATCGTTAATTTCATTATAGTAATCTCCAATAATATTGTAGACCTCATAATAATTTGGATTAAGCTCTATAAAACTATGTATCTCCTGAACAGGGATTGCCAACCCGCTATTTATACTTTCCCTGATTTTCTTAAATTGCTTTCTATAGTCCAATATATTCTGGTAATCGTTTTCTAAAAATAAAGTATCAGCAGGAATCGTTAGCTGCTTGTCATTACTCTCAACAAGTCTATTAGGGTTGTCGAAGATCTCTTTTAAATCGTAACATAAGAATGCACCACTTTGCCACGGTTCTGTTGATACCCATATCTTTAATTCTTCCGGTTTAAAGATTACAGAATGGTGTGCTATTGATTGATTAATAGATTTCTGATTGGTCAGTCCAATATCTTTATTGTTTAAACCTCTTCTGTCTCTCAAAATTGTGGCGACCTTATCTGGAGACAATGGTATTGATTCTCTTATTAGTTCAGAAATCCTATCATATCTGTATTTGCTGTCTGAATTGTTGATATTTTCTATATTGTAGGAATCATTCATAAACTCTTTAGATTGAAAATGATTCGTACAAATTATTTCATTATCAGATTCTTTATAAAGTGACGTTTTGCTTGGCGTCTTCTCTATAATTGCGGCACTTCTGTCAATAGCAGAACCTATAAGTATCGATTCTGATACAAAAGTTTTATGGATCTGAGCTATCTGATAAGCCTCTTCTATTGTTTTTGCATTCTGTAGTATTTCTCTCACCAGTAAGGATATTGGCATTGCTGATGTAACCGGTATTGCTCCCTTTGCTGCATTGATGGTTACAGTGAGACCTTTATCATTCATACCGGATACAACTCCCATCATTCCAGGCCAAGATACAGAAACAAACTTATACCCCTTTTCTGGTTCCATAAAGAGGATTATTTTGTTTCTTGCAAATTTATCGTTTACGTAGAAGTCAAAATTTCGTCCTATCAGTAAAGTTGAATCAGAAGTGTTCTCATTCCAAGTAGCAAATGAACTACAACCAACAAGCATATATTCCTGCATAGTATGCCCTATATCATGTGCAGCATGATAATTCAATTGCCTCTCATATGGTGTTCCAAAAGAGTCAAATTCATGGCTACATGATTGAGAGATTGCATATATCTCTTTTCTATATTCCTCAGGTATATAGCTGGCCATATCCCAATTGAATATAGCTATAAGTTTATGTAGGAAACTGAAATAGAAGTCAGATGGTATAATTTCTTTAATCTGCTCTACAAAAACATTCTCTTGATATTGCAGTAAGTCTTTTGTTAATACTCCATATTTTGTTCCTCTTTCTAAAGGAGAACCACTTATATACACTTCCCATAATCCATATTTATTTCTATGCAACAGGTCATACTCAATATACTTTATAGAGTCACCTACAGATTTAACATGATACTTCTCTGGATATATACTATCATTCGGGCATTTGAAATCAGCCTTGTTAAAGTAGTATATACCTACTGTTACCGGTATTAAAACCGTAAGAAGGAGAATCACCATAATGGTAAAAACTATCCTTTTTAATACTTTACTATATACGCCTGTTTTATTCATTGCCAATTTTTTTTGCCAAATATTCCTTTCCTATGATTTCGCTACAAGTTACAGCAGCCGAGACTGTTGTTCCAAGACATCCGTGGACATTCAGGTTTTGTCCTGTCAAATATAAATTATTTATTTTTGTCCTCGGTGATAAATGGGTTATCATAGGCTTGTTGAAATCTTTAATTATTCCATATGCACTGCCTTGCGGCATCGAGTTATAATCCTTGTAACTTAAGGGAGTCGTTGAATATATATACTGTATACAGGATTTTAGACCGTGGAAATATTTTGATACAAATTCTATCATAGCGTTTGTATATCGCTCTTTGAATTCTATATATTCTGCTGGTCTTTGCCCTACTTTAGAATCTTCCCATTTTGATAATGAACTGAAGTCCATAGGTGTCATCAGTGTTATAACTGAAGCATACTCACTGTCCCCATTATTCTGGCATGAGAACAATATAACCGGTATGTTACAAGACTTATAATCAGCAAACTTATTCCATACATCAGGAGAATTGTACAGATAGTAATTCCTATTTATATACTTGAATGTATTTGGCTTTAAAAGAAGATAAGTCGTAAATAATCCGAAAGAGTTCTCCAATGAATTTACCCTAGTCATAAATGCTTTTTTAATGACCGTGTTATTCCTCAATAGAGACATGGTTAATACAGGATGAATGGCAGATATGACATTTTTGGTTTCAATGATTGTTTCATTGTTAATCTCCACACTATTTATTTTACCTCCTTCAACATCAATACCTGTTACTTCTGAGTCACATATTACCTGTCCACCATTTGCTTTTATAACATCACAAAAAGCATCAGCTACGTGTTGCGTATTTCCAACAAATCTATAAGCCCCCTCTATATTTGAGTTATGAATCATTCCATGTTCATACAATGAAGACTTGTTTTTATCATATCCATACAATGGTATATTACCGGCTATGACATTCTTCAGCAAGTCTGATTTAAAGAGTTTATCTATAGTCTGATACGCTGAAATACCCATATATTCCTCACCACCACTTGATATATGCCCTTTCTTAAGTATATCAGGCTTAATATTTTTTCCTATACGTTGCAGTATAGAAACATACTCTGATATAGCTTCTCTCTCTTCTGGAAAACTCTGTGATAAAGTATCTATGAATCTGTCATAACCTATAGCATGACTATATTCTTTTCCTTTACCAAGATTTATCACATCAAAACCATCTGTGTCAAGTTTCTGGTATCTAATCTTGTCAAGTATTCCAAAGTATTTGAAATATTGATACATAGTGTCTCCTTCTGAAAGGCTGCCTACATAATGCATTCCTGTATCAAGGCTATAACCTTTCCTTTTAAAGGACTGCAAACATCCTCCTATATGTTTTTGTTGTTCCAGAATACAGACACTAAGACCTTCTTTACTTAGTATCGCACCACAGGAAAGTCCTCCTAGACCTCCTCCTATTATGACTACATCGAATTTATCCATTATTTATGGTTTAGTTATTATATATATAGTTTGAGAGGTTTTTCTATCACATTGTTCTATTTTTAAATTCAGATCGTACCTTTTGGTGAATTGCCTGATCCAATCAGAAGAAATAAAATTTAGAGGACCTTCTGTCTTATTGAATTTTATTATTCTTGTTGACCAGATTTCTGATTTAATAATAGTCTTATGTTCAGTCTTCTTCGAAGAATCTCCTTCCCTTATCAATATTACTCCATTTGGATTGAGTCTTGAAGCGCAATGGCACAATATTCTTTCCTGACATGATGGGGTGACGTAATGCAATGAGTCATTAAATATAAAAGCATCCGATTCCGGCAATATAATATCCTGCATATTACCTTGGCTAAAACGGATTTTACCGTTTGCTAGGAAACTATTATTTGCCAGTTCTATCTTGTCTGAATCGTAGTCGATACCTATTATTTCACGTTTGGGAGAAAGAAGTCCCAACATGAAACATAACTGTCCATATCCACATCCAACATCGACTATCCTTGCTTCACGTGGCAGTTTCCTATCCCAAAAGTTATAATATCCATCCATCTTACATTTAATTCTCATATACCATTCCAAAACAGGGCCTTTGTATATATAGTTCTTTATAAGCAGTTTTTTATAATAATTGTTTGTTGCCCTATTATATTGTTCCTTAAGGGTGTCATATTCGTGCAGGAATAGTTTTCTGTAATATTTGGTTTTCTCCTGATAGGTTGTATTGCTTGATAATTCTGAATATGTTGAATTAGGGATAACTTTGGCTATTATTTCTCCTTTTTTAATATAGAACGGCTGTTTTTTTGAGGAAATTAGCCCAGTTCCGTAAATTACCAAAGGTTTTATCTCTAATTGAAGTTTCTCTGCCAAATAGAAAGCACCCTTATGGAAACGCTTTATTTCACAATCGTCGGAACGTGTTCCTTCCGGGAAAACAACAATAGAGTAGCCTTCTTTAACTAGAGGATATAAAGAATCAACCAGTTTTTCATAACCTTCTTCTATCGTATAGAAACCTGCATATTGGACAATACGGCCAAATACCGGTGATTTCCATACCCATCCTTTAGTTACCATGACAATCTTTGGTGATAGAGATAGAAGTATCAATATATCTACAAATGATTGGTGGTTTGATATTATTACAGAAGGTTTGTTAAAGTCAATTTCCTTAATATTCTGGTATTTCGTATTCACCATATACATTGACTTAAGGAATATCTTAATAAAATAATAGATTATATAATGGAATACACTCCGCTTGCGTTTATCACTAATAAATGTAAATTTAAGGAGAACATAAATTGCATTAAGGACTATACATCCTATTGTAAAATACAAGAACGCATATATAGTATTAATGCATGATAATATAGTGTAAGGTTGTCCTCCTCGTTGAGTTGGTCTTAAAATCAGTAAATTAAATAAATACGGTTGGACTGTATAAGAAACAATAACAACTATACACAAACCAAGGACTGAAATTGCACCAATTGATTGAAGAGCTGGATGCTTTGCAAAAACAAGAACCCCCATTCCTATGACAGTAGTCAGTGCCGAGAAGAATATAGCAGACTTATGAGCCTCGAATAGTTTGCTTCCATTCTTATACTTGTTCAGCAAACCATCCATAGTGAATATACTGAAATCATCTCCTATACCAAAGATAAATGTTGCCAATATGATATTTACTATATTAAACTTTATATTTAATAAGGACATGATACCTAATATTATTATCCAGCTTATGCACATAGGTAAGAATGTAAGTATGGCTATTTCTATTCTTCCGTAAGTAACGAGTAAGGTAAAGAATACTAAAAATGATGTTACCAGTAGTATAAAATTAAAATCATTACTAGTTGTTTCTATCATTTTAGAAGAAAAATATGCCCTGTCAATAATTGTTGTATTTTCAATATTGCTTATTTCCTTATAAACTTTGTCCTTATTTTTCTGTTGTATAGAAATTTTACTTATCAAAGTAAGAGATGAAGAAGATGTATATATCCAATCGTCAAGAATTGATTTGCCGCAATCATGCATATTATAATCACAAACTTCATAATGTTGACTCAGGGTTTTCTTTAGTTCATCGAAAGCAGTCTCATTAAAACCGAATGACTCTCCAGCTTTGATGACCTTGGTCATACTCTCATCGGCTCTCTTTTCCCAAAATTGTGACCATTTAGATATACGAGCCCTTTGAACTTCATCATCAATGATGAAGTCCTTTATATCTGTATATTTATCTATGCAGTCCTCGTTCTTTAAGGATTCATACAGCTCATGAAGTTGTGTATATGCTTTTATTACTTCTTTATGATCATTTCCACTTGTTACGATATATATTTGTTGTTTGCTGTCTCCCAATATAGATGTGGCTTTTTTTTCTGCTTCCTTGATGGAAGGGCTTTCAAAATTGATAGAAGACATATCACTGTCAAATTCTACCTTGTTGTAATGAAAAAGGCATATAATTGTGGCAACAGCAACCCCGATTATTATATATCTGTTTTTCTCGAAAGCATAACCATTATATTTTTCAATTCCTTTTAATAGCTTACTGGTTTTATTATTATTGTTAAATCTAAGGAAATGCGGTAAAAAGACCAGACTGAATACAGTTGTTCCAATAAGCGTTAATGATGCAAAAAGCCCCATGTCTTGCAGTAAAGACGAATCTGTGAACATTAAAGCTATAAATGCTCCTATGGTTGTAAAACAACCTACAGTAAGAGGATAAGCCAAATCCCTTATAATATCTCTTGGATTTTTAATATGATTGTTATGTGATATTATATGTATGGAGTAACTTAATGAAATACCTAATACAACAGCTCCTGCTCCAATTGCTATTGCAGATATAGAACTTTTCGTTACAGATATAATGGCCAGTGCTAATATTCCTCCAAAAATTGGTGGCAATATAATGAATAAAAGACTTAATTTATTTCTGAAACTCAGATAAAGTAAAGGGAGAATTATTATAAATGCAAGAGATAAAGTTAGTACTGTATCATTCTTTATCTGTCTTGCATTTCCCACTGCTACTATTGGCCCTCCTATACATTCAACTTTAATCTGGTCATTTGAAAGTTGATTGCATTTTTTTTCAAGTTCTCTTACGAGTTCCTCATTTTCACCTGTATTCGTCATACTTTTTGTAGGCTCCAAATACATATATAGTGTCGTCATATCTTTATTAAAGATATAATCATCGTAAATCTCGTAATCGAAATCAACACTGAATCGCTCAAACTTTTTCAACATATGAGTCCCAAGATTAAGGGGATCTTTGTGCAGAATATCACTTAAAGCAAAGCCAGATGGGGATGTCAGCAAGGTGTAATATCGGTTCAAGGATTTTTCTATACAACTGTCCGCTAAATCATTCTCTATTCGGATATAATCATTCTCTTCAAGAAAGATAGGCAGGTATTTGTAAATAAAATCTGAGCTGTTATTTATTATTTCCTGATTCACACCAGTTATTACTGCATTAACCAGTCCCCTACTAATAAGAGGCTGTATGCTGTCTGAAAAGGATGAAGCCGTTTCAACCATTTCATCAGGTTCCGAACCGGAAACCATAACCAGTATTCTGTCCTTTAGTCTGAAGTTCTCTAGAATGTTGCTATCATTTTTATCCCCATCATCAAAAAAACTGGAGATATTCTCTTGCAGCTTTATTTGTGAAGCATAAAAACCACTTGCCCCAATTATAAGAATTAATAGAAAATAAAGAAGAATACGTCGTTTCTCAAACCAGTCATATATATGAATGAATATATTATACATGCGTTCTATTTTTTTCTTATTATTGCCAAAACTAAGTAACTCAAAATGAAAAGTGCTAATCCTGATACGATAGCCAATAATATACTTCCTACAATATATTGAAATAAGGATGTATAGACACTCTCGATTGTAATATTATCAAAAGATATTTTTGTATCTGAAGGATAAATGACATATCCTATTTTCATACTTCCATATAGGATGAAAGGTATCATAGGTGGAATGCTTATATTCGAAAACATTAGTGCTATAACCTTATTTAGTTTGAAGATATGAGCTGATATTGCAGCAAATATCATCTGATAGCCCCATATCGGTATTATACCGCAGAAAATACCCCAGCCGATTGACATGGATAATCTCATATTGCTTTCCTTATTATTTATAATCTGCTCTTTAATAACTTTCTTTATATTCTCTTTTGTCAGAAACTTCAAGCATTTCCAAGGATAGTAGAAAAGCAATGCATAAATGACCAGAAAAGTATTCAATATACTAATTCTAATAAAGTCTCTTAATGGCCTAAAATGGGAAACTCTTTCTTCTTTAGGTGGATAGTAAACATTGATAGGTACATTTTCAACGTTAATGCCTTTCCATGCTGCTCGTACAATAATCTCTACCTCAAATTCATATTTACGCGTCAGTAAATGTATTCCTTTTATCAATTTTAATGGATATAATCTGAAACCGGACTGTGTGTCCTGAAGTGTATTTCCTGTTTCTATCTTATACCAGAAATTAGAAAATTTATTGGCGAATGTATTCTTGCCAGGCATATTATCTGCCCTTAGGTTTCTAGCCCCTATCAGAATGCTTCCAGGCTTTTTCTCAATTCTATCTATAAAGGTTGGGATATCATCTGCAAAGTGTTGGCCATCAGAATCCAAAGTGATAGCATAATCAAATCCTTTCTCTGTAGCATATCTCAGACCAGTTAATAAGGCATATCCTTTCCCTTTATTTTCTTTATATGAGATATACTGTATTCCGGAATACTCACCGAGTATTGCAGATGTATGATCTGTAGAACCATCATTGACAACAATAACATCATCACAGTAATCCCTAACACTGTCAACAACTTTCTTTATAGTCTTCTCATTATTATAAGTAGGTATTATAACAGCACACTTTAACTGCTTTAACCGGTCCTTATATACAGTATATTCCATATTTATATTATTTGATTGTTGCTTTTAGTTTTAAGACTGTATTGTTGTTATTATATACTATAGCTGATATTGTATCTTCTTTTAAAAATGTAATGTCTATTGATATTAAAAGCCCTGCTTTTGGCTTAATAACTGATATAAACTTGCACTCCTTTATTTTACTGAAAGATATATTCTTATCAGAATAAACACTTAAGCAGCTTCTTATAATAGCCAAAGTACAGACTCCAGGAACGATGGGTTCAAACGGGAAATGCCCCTCATATATAGGGTGTTTCTCCATTATTTCAACAGTACACTTAAATCCATTCTCTCCTTCATCAACATGTTTGATTCTGTAGAAGTTATTTTCCCAATTCATCGTTTATCAAACTGTTTAATTTGTTTGTTAAATTCTTTATCCAAAAATTCATATAGTGTATAATCACCATTAGGTTGTGTCATTTTCATCCTATTAAGACACATATTTCGCCTGTCAAATTCAAGCATAATCTCTTTTATTTTAGATGCTACTCTCTTTTTTTTAGGCGTCATTATAATTGTATATTTAAGTTCCTCTTTCTTCAACTCATGATTAAAATCTTTTGTAGAATTCATTACCTCTCCTGTCATGCAAGCTGATAATATATTCTTCAGCTCACGAAGCATTGGATTAGATTCTACCTTCATCTCGTTTATTTTGTCTCCATTTTTCATCTGGAAATCTTCTGATGTCATCTTTATATAGTCTCCGTCATTGAACAAGAGTAATATCTGTTCTGGCCTTTGATAATAGAAGACACCTTTTTTCGACACTTTATTTGACAGAACAGATAAAGATTGAGTTTCTGTAAATTTACAGGTTATTGTTTGTATTTTGGATGTCTTACTTTCTAATTCATTTATAAATTCTTTATCATTTCCTTGGCTTCTTTGTGCATTTACTGACAAGAACATGCCCAAGCACATTAAAATACATATTATTCTATTCATAAGCATTCTTATTTATAAGTCTATTTAGTGGCACTATTTCAATACCTTTCTTTTTAATTCCTTCTATAACTGATTCCAGAAGTATATCAGATCCTTCTCTGTTATCATGTAGTAGAACGATATCACCACTCTTTATATTGCGTATTATTCTCTTGCTTATAGAAGTACGCTTTAAAAACTTTAATGTATCATATGAGCGTATATTCCATCCTATGCATACAAATCTATTGTTTACTGCTCTTCGTATAAGCGGATTGGTAACTCCGAATGGTGGTCTAAAAAAAACCGGAAACTTACCTGTTATTTTATATATAATATCATTTGTCTTCCGTATATCTTCATAAATTTTGTTACTATTCCAAAGAGTATATGATGGAGAATGAGAAAAGGTATGATTTCCTATTATATGCCCTTCCCCATAAATCCTCTTTACCAGTTCTGGATATGTTTCAATCTTTGAACCGATAAGGAAGAAAGTTGCTTTAATATTATTCTCTTCAAGTATATTAAGTATTCTGGGGGTATGAATAGGATCTGGCCCATCATCGAATGTTAATGCTACTGCTTTCTCCACACTACTCCCTCTACAAATACATCTTAAGTATATTCCACTTCTTATATCAGCGGAAGCCCATACAAAGAATAGCAAGATAAAGGAAATTATTATAATAAGCATATTACACTCCTTTCACTATAATTATTGAGGAACTCATACCAAGATAATTATTGCAAAATATCATTTCTTCATCTCTCTCCAAATCCTTGGTGAACTCATAGAATATTCGTGCAGAAACAGTTGGATAAATACCATATTCCGTAAAATTGTTATAGACAATTTTTTCTTCTTTAGATTTGGCATATCGATAGATACATTCATCCTGACTGAGTACATTACTTGAAAACTCAATGTGCTCAATTTTTATTTTACATGCCTCTGTATAATTTGACGTCAATTCCATGAAAATAGCACCTTCTCCATTCTTTTGTCCCTTACGAAAAGCCCCTAGTCGTTCTAATATATTGTTGGAACTTTCAGTTATTTCATCAAAAGTTCCTAGTAATATTCTTTCTTTTCCCTCAATGCCTATCTGCAAATATGCATCTAGTAATGCATCCTCAAAACTGTGAGACCTGTTTACGTATGTAATATTCTCACAATGATTCTTTGAAAGTAAGGCAATTTGGCCTCCTACGGTGTTAAATGTAGATTGGATAAATGGTGTTGGATTTAATAGTTCCTCATTATTCTCTATTACATTTCTCAGGAATTTTTCGCTATCCGCCAAACACCCGTATCCGGTTGCAGTTATTATGCTGTCAATATCTTTAATATTATCAATATTGCCACAACATTCTACGGCAGTTGTAACAGCCATTTTTAGGATACGAGACATTCGTCTCCTCACAGCAGCTTCAGGAATTAATGCCTTGATATCTGATATAACGTCATCATCAGCAATTATATTTTTTACATAACAACTCATTATTGCTTAGAGAAAATTAAAGTTGAACAATTACCTCCAAATCCAAAAGAATTAGAGAGAACAGTTTTTATTTCTTGTCTATGAAGGCTTGTATTTGGTATTACTCCATTATGCATTGGCACAGCAAAATTAAGTGATTCAGGTACAAAACCTTCCTTAATTGATAATATGGAAAATACAGCTTCTATACCTCCCGATGCTGCTAATGTATGTCCTGTATAAGACTTTGTGGAGCATATTAGAGGCATTTTCTGATTAAATATGCGTGATATAGCTATTGATTCCGTTAAGTCGTTATTCGGTGTACCTGTACCATGAGCATTTATATAATCTATCGATTCCGGGTGTAAACCTGCCATCGATAGTGCTTTATTCATAGCAAGATAAGCACCTTCGCCATTTTCTGATGATGCCGTTTGATGGAATGCATCATTCGTATTGGCAAATCCAGAAAGACGGCAGTACTTTTTATTACAGTCTTCTTCTCTTTGAAGAACAATGTATCCAGCACCTTCGCCAAGATTAAGTCCGGCTCTTCTTTCATCAAACGGCTTACATAGTTCTTTGTCTAATATCATAAGGGATTTAAAACCGTTCAAAGTAAATGCACTTAAAGCATCGCAACCTCCTACAATAACTGCATCCAATACACCATGCTTTAATAAGTTATATCCTTTTATTATAGCATTGGCTGATGAAGAGCATGCTGTACTGATAGTCGTTGAATAACCATTAATGTTACAATAATTGCATATCGCTTTAGTTGAAGCTGCACAATCGTGCATAAGTACTTGCCTTAAATCACCTTTAGTATTGCCTTTAATATAATCTTTAAAGAATATTTCTGTTTGATCCATACCACCTACAGAAGTCGATGATATTAGACCAATTTTATAACTGGTCACATCTATTTGTGAGTCTATAATGGCTTCTTTAACGGCAAGCATTCCCAATAATGCTGTTCTAGATATTACTTTATTTGCTGATATACCTAGTTTTTCTTTTAGTTGTTCGTTTGAATATCTTATTTCACCAACAGGTAATTTATTGTTGGTTATTAGTATTTCAGGACAAAGAGATATACCACTTTGTCCTGAATATAATTGTGATAAGTTTTCTTCTACTCCAATGCCTAGTGAAGAAACTATACCTAAGCCGCTAACTACAATGCTCATTATAATATTTTATTTCTTGTTTTTCTCAATGTATTCAGCAAGTGTTCGTACAGAGTAAAAGATAGGTTTGGCTTCTGCTGAATTGGACAATTTAACACCATAATACTTTTCAAGTATAAGTATTACTTCCAATGCATCTATTGAATCCAGTCCTAATCCATCACCAAATAATGGTGCATCTGTATCAATATCATCAACAGTTATTTCTTCTAAATTTAATTCCTCAATCAAATGCTGTTTGAGTTCTTTTACTAGTTGTTCCATAATTATTTATTTTTCTCTAATTAATAATTTCAAATTTACTTCATACTTTTCACTTAACTTTTCACACCATCCACAAATGACAGCCTTTGCCTTTCCTGTTTCAATCAATAGCTTCGCATATTTTTCTGCGGTTCCATTGTCTTTATCTTCAACAAAGAATGTGTTATTCCCTTTTATCTTATGGCGAATACACAGTTCTCCATTAACAACATTTGGTAAGGTATATACAAAGATTGCAGGAGAAGCCCCTTCTTCTGAATGCTTATTGATGACTTTCTGGTGCTCTATATCCGCATCAAGAGACGAAGACCTGTTTGCTAGAACTATGGATATATCTTCTGGCGAATATTGATTCAATGAATACTGTTCCAACAGATTTGCCATAGAAACATATGCAGCCTTACATAAATCACTCATCTTATAAAATTTCATGTTGGTCTCATCTAACTTCTTGTATTCTGCCCTAATAAAATCATGAAATGCTTCACATGAAACTGGCAAGCGGTAATGACATACTTCTTTTACATGAATATCATAGTTTGGATGGATACCTTTATAGCATTCAGAAGAGACAGCAATGGCAGCATTGCATCCACCAAATCCGGAAGCCGTTTTTATAAATGCCTCTTTTGTAAACGTCTGTTCATTAGAACTTACGCTTATGGTACATGAAGTTCCAAGTTCCTCGAATCCTAAAGTTGCAAATACTCTTCTTGTAAGAAGTTCATGAATGCACAGTATGGTTTCTACAACGCCTGATGCTCCTAATGTATGGCCTATATATGACTTAAAACTATTTATAGGTTTATCAGTAAGTCCTGCCAAAGCAATAGCCTTACTTTCCATTTCATCATTATATACAGTTGAAGTGCCATGTGCGTTTATAAAGCCTATATCATTTTTATCTAGGTTTGCTTCGCTTAATGCCCTTTCAATAGCTAAATACAATCCGTCACCGGTTCTTGACGGGCCTGATATATGATTTGCATCATTGGTTATAGCACCGCCGTTAAGATACAAATATGGGCGCCTGGCTTGACTTTTATCTGATGTTAAGAGTATTGCCCCACATGCTTCTCCAAGACATAGCCCATCACGATTCTTGTCATATGGTCTACAAGGTTTTGAACTAATAGACTTAAATGAAGCAAATCCCTCTGTTATAAATGGACTTAGCGTATCACAACCGACTACGATAATATTGTCATATTTACCTTGTAGTATGATTTCTCTGGCTATGATTAGGGCTGACACTCCTGAAATACAAGCATTGGAAACAATCAATGGCAAGTTTGAAAGTCCTAAATATGTTTGTAGCTTCAATGCAGTTGTACCTAAAAATGCATCTTCTGGGACTGGACAGACATTATCTTCTAATTTATTGATATTACCTTTTGTCGTAGATAAAATGACCAAAAGCCTTTGGTCTTTTACGTCCAACTGAGATTCATTGATAATTGCTAATGTATTATTTATCACTAGCGATTCAAAGAATGTGCATCCCTCTTGTTGATATGCTAAAGGTAAGGCCCTGTTTATAGCCCCTACTATCATTCCATATTTTTCATTATAGCTGAGTCCACACTCCTTTTGCTCTAATGCATAGAAGGTTTGCATCTTTTCTCCTAAAGATGTTATCAAACTGTCATGTCCTATATATACTTGTTTTACTTTATCCATTTTTCTTTCCATTTCTCGTAAAACGGAGGATTGTTCAAGCACATTTCTCCATTGTTATCTATGAAAACCTGAACGGAACTGCCTCTTGCCACAATGATATTGCTATCAGACTTTCTTATCAGGTATTCAAAACAGATCTTAGCTGCTGGTGTCTGAATATACTTCGTTTCTATTATGATGTCATCATCTATTGTAAGCGGGTTTAAGTACTGTATCTGTAAATCCACTATTGGTGTCATATATCCGCTGGCATATATATCCAAATACCCTATGCCTGGATATTCTCGGCCAAATGCTTCTCTTCCATCCTCAAAGTATTTTACATAAGAACCATGCCAAACTATTTTCATTGAATCTACCTCACTGAACCGAACTTTGGCTTTAGTTACACCCACTAAGGTCGGTGTGGAATCATATTTCCTCTTCTTCATGAATTCAAGAAAATTTTCATTTGACAACTTGCTGCTAATCGGCCATCAGTAAAAGATTCAGCCTTGATAAGAGTAATATTAAAAACTTCTTGTAGAATCTCAATCTTAGTTTCTAACATGTCATTTATCTTCGGTAGAAATACTATTTCCATGTTGGATATAGCACCTATATAACCTATTGATATTGGCTTGTTTTCATTTCTGCAAATATATCCCACTCTTGCTGCAGCTGATTGCGCTATGTGTTCAATAAGACCAAATTCAGTGAAACAATCATTTTCCACAAATATATTGTCGTTTTTGATTGTCAACTGAGTTTCCGAGATACCGTTTGTTATACCGACAAATTTGTCTACCATAACTATCGGTTCTCTTTGTGGTATCAAATCAATTATCTCCATTTTTTTTCTTACAGATCATTATTGAATGTCCTAATCCCAATCCGTCAACAATCTCTTCAATTTCAAGACCGGCATTGTTGACACATCTTTCCATATCAGATGAATGATACATTTTACTGTTTCCGTTTGCTAGAGCCGTAAAATATATGCTTGTTAATGTGAGACAATAAGCTGCTGTTTCAAACTTCTGTCTGTCCCAGAAAGTTTCCATAATATATAATCTTGAATTTTCATCCATTGATTCTGCAGCTCTTTTACATATACTAGTCACTTCCTCTTCCGAAAAACAGTCCAAGAACTGGCTCATCCAGATTACATCAAATGCCGGAGTAGGGAACTTGACAGACTTATCCAACAAATTACATGGATATGCATGTATTCTGTCTGCACCGTCTATATTCTTTGTCTGTTCACGCATCATTGCAACCTGTTGTGGCAAATCCATAATGGTTACTTCAACAGATGGATTATATTGAACACATTTTGTTGCCCATCTTCCTGTGTTCCCACCTACATCTAATAACCTGTTTACTTTCTTTGTACCATCAAATATAATTTTCAGAGCAGCTTCAAATGATTCATCAGAATAGAAATGATCAAAGCCGAACCAGCTTTTTTGCACATGCTCAGGCAAACTTGATAAGGCTTCGTATATGGTCGGCCACTCCCCAAAAGATTTCAATCCGGATGGTTTGCCTTCCAAGAGGGCTTCTTCCAGATTAAATAGACCTTTATAGTTAACATCATGGTTGAAGTTCATATTCACCTTTGCCATATTGTCATTTAAAAGGAACCAACCTGTTTTAGACAGTTGATACATATCTTCTTTTATCAAAACTGTCCCTATAGACAAGGACGCTTCCAGTAAAACTTGTGCAGCGTATAAACTTAATCCTGTTTTTTCTGCTATCTGTTCCTGGGTTAAACCTTCTCTATTATTTGACAATAGTTCAAGAATCCCCAATTTTACCATAAGTCTTGATACTTGAAAGACTATTGGACCAAAGGCAATTTCTTGCGCTCTTCTTTGAGCTTCTATTGCCGTTAGTCTCTCATGGGAATATATTTTCTCTAATTGAGGTGTAAGTTTCATTTTCAATAATTTAATTCCAGAATCTATAGAAATTAAACCACTGTTGTGGGTATTTTCTAACTATTGATTCTAAAGACCTGATATATTGATTTATTAAATTCTCTGTTGTTGTGTTCTTAGTCATGTCTGCTTCTTCAAAGATAAATCTGTATGTACAGCCTTTTTCTCGCATTGAATAATAAAACACAACTGGAACCCTACATTTATTGGCAATCTTAAACGGACCTATGGGAAGTCTTGCTTGTCCCCCCAGGAATTCTAAACTAATAGATGAATTTTCATCCAAATACCTATCGCCATTAAAACATACGTATTCGCCATTGTTAAGTGCCATTTTTATATTTATCATGGCACCCAATGTATCTTCATTTACTGGTATTATCTTAAAATTCTGCTTTTCTGACGCATCCTCTATTGCTTCCTTAATACCGCGATGTTCTGTATCGAACATTACGATATTGATTTTTTTCCCATAATTACCGAAAAATGCTGCACCTGCTTCCCAGCATCCGACATGAGCACCTATCAAGATAACACCTTTACTGTTATCTATTATATCAATAAATCTTTTATAATTATCAAATTCAAAATGATATTTACTTGATAGGCCGCTCTTTATCGCTAATTTGTCAATTAATGTCTGACCAAATACATAATAATGCTGGTACAGTTTCAAGATTGATTTAAGTGTCCCGTAATGAAGTCTTTTCCTGTTATATAGCCATATTGCATGTGTGGCTTTTGGTGCAAAAGGAATAAAATGGATAACGACAAGGGCCAAGAAACAATAGGCTATCTTGATTCCTAGTAATTTTATTGTGTAAATAAAAAACAGATAGCCTAATTTCCCTCCTCTTGATTTTCCACTCCATTTACGTTTCACTGATTTATGCATTTATTTTCTTTTCCAATAATTCATAAAAATCTGAGAAAGTTTTCACATCCACGAAGTCAGGACCAGTCAATGTAACTCCAAAGTTCTGCTGAGCCAAAACTACCACATCTACAAGATCAAGACTGTCCAGTCCTAATGTGTCCTTTAAAGACGCATCTGGTGTTATTGTATCAACATCTATTTCAAACTCTTCAGCAAGGATTGTGCGAGCTTTTTCAATAATTTCTTCTTTTGTCATATCTGTTTATTTTAATTTAGTTACTATTAATGATGAATTTGTACCCCCGAATCCGAACGAATTGCTCAGATAAGTATCAAAAGGCATGTCAATTCTTTGTGTAGGTATATTCAATAGAGCAGATGCTTCATCAGGTTCTTCAAAATTTAGGTTCATTGCTATGAAATCGTTTAGCATCATTAATGTTGAATAAACAATTTCACTGGCTCCGGCCATCCACATCTCATGACCAGTGAAGCACTTTGTTGAAGCAACAAAAGGTTTGTGATCACCAAAAACCTCATTAATCGCTTTTGCTTCATTGAAATCACCTATAGGTGTTGATGTCGCATGGGCGTTTATGTACTGAATATCATTGATGTTTATTCCGGCATCTTGAATAGCTCTTCTCAAAGAACGTGTTGGCCCATCTACATTAGGTACAGATATGTGATCACCGTTTGAAGAGAATCCATAACCTATTATCTCTGCTAATATGGTTGCTCCTCTCTTGATTGCCGATTCATAACTTTCAATAATTACACAGGCTGCACCACCACTTGGTACTAAACCATCTCTGTTCTTATCAAAAGGTCGGGATGCTTTTGTTGGCTCATCTTCTCTGATGGAAAATGCGCTTAACGCATCAAAGTTCCCAACAGAGAAAACATTTACTTCTTCGGCTCCACCACATATTATACAATCCTGTAGCCCTTGTTTTATAAGTAAATAACCTAAACCTATAGCATGAGAACCACTTGCACAAGCTCCGGACACTGTAAAGTTTATTCCTTTCAGATTGAAGATTGTGGACAGATTCATGGTTATTGTTGAGTTCATGGTTTGGAATATGTTCCCTGAACCAACCATGACCGTACTTTTCTGCTCCCTTATAATATCAGCACCTTTTATTACAGGTTCTGCACAACTGTCGTTTCCAAACAGTATTCCTACTTCATTGTTTTTCAGATAGTCCTGGTCTATACCAGCTTGTTCCAAGGCCTCTTTTGTTGCTACAAATGCATATTGTCCCTGTTCTGGCAAGCATAACCTTTGTCTTCTATCCAATAGGCTCTTTAGGTTCGGTGTCTTTAAAATTCCAGTCAGAGAAGAGCGATATCCCATTTCTTTTCTTTGGGGATCCAGGCCTATACCTGACTTTCCTTCAAACAATGATTTTAATACCTCTTCTTTATTTTGGCCGATACAGGAATAGATTCCCATACCTGTTATTACAACTCTTCTATTCATATATTCTTAAGTATAAATACCTCCATTAATAGATATAACCTCTCCTGTGATGTAGGCTGCTGAATCTGAAGCCAAGAAATTTACAAGCTCCGCTACCTCTTCCGGCTTGCCAAATCTTCCGACTGGTATATGCGCCTTCAATTCTGATTGGTTCAAATCACTTGTCATATCAGTTTCTATGAATCCTGGTGCTACAGCATTCACTGTGACCTTTTTCTTTGCAACTTCTTGTGCAAGTGCCTTGGTTGCTGCTATTACACCTCCTTTTGCAGCTGAGTAGTTTACTTGACCTGGCATTCCTTTTATTCCAGATAAGGATACGATATTTATTATCCTTCCCCATTTCTTCACAAGCATATTCTGTAATAATGCATGTGTTACATTATAGAATCCATTTAGACTTATATTAAGTACCTGAGACCAGTCTTCTTCAGGCATCCATATGAGAAGATTGTCTTTTCTTATCCCGGCATTATTCACCAATACTGATATATAGTCATTCTCATGACTGCTTTTCCACTTCTCAATAGCTGCAATTACTTCACTTTTTTTAGAAACGTCAAACTGCAGGATTTCAGCTTCTACTCCTAATTCCTTAATTATTTTTTGAGTTTCTTCCGCTTGTTCTCTATTTGATACATAATTTATTACAATATTGTATCCGCTTTGCGCAAGTCTTATAGCGACAGCTCTTCCTATACCTCTACTGCCGCCTGTTACAAGTGCATATTTGTTAGTGTTGTATGACATACAAAATCCCTTTTAGTTTATTGTTTCAAGAAAGTAACGAGCTTTCTTATCTCTTCATATTTTGGTGTATCTTCTGCAAATGACGGAACTATATTCCTTATTTGATTATATAAATTCCTCGTTTCAGGTGCTAAGTCTTCTGCTATTTGTAAGCAATCTACAGCCTGTACTAAAGCCATCATATGAATTGCCATGACCTGATATGAGTTTTCAATTACATGAGCACATATTAGTGCTGAGTTAGTTCCCATTGATACTATATCCTGATTGTCATTGTTATTTGGTATAGAATGTATATACATTGGATTCGATAATGTTTGACACTCAGCTGTAGTAGATGTTGCCGTGAATTGTGAAGCCTGGAGACCATAATTAAGTCCTAACTTTCCTAAATTAACGAATGGTGGCAATATTCCATTAATTCTATCATGGAATAGGTAATTCATCTGTCTTTCGGTCAACATGGTTAATTTAGTAATAGAAATCTTTAGCTTATCCATTTCAAAAGAAACATAATCTCCATGGAAATTTCCTCCGTGCAAGACGGTGTTATGATCTTTATCAACGATAGGATTGTCATCTACAGAATTTAATTCATCAATTAAAACTGTTTTTGCATTTTCCCATTCATCATAGATTGGCCCTAATATTTGCGGTATGCATCTTAATGAATAATAAGGCTGTACCTTATGTTGAAATACATTTTTATCCTGTGGATGGTAAAGTTCTTCTGTTCTATTTCGTAGTCTTTTACTACCAGAGGATATCTTTCTCATTTGTTCAGCCACTCTTTTTTGCCCTTTATGCAACTTCAGTCCATTAAGGACTTCTGACATAAAATCATCATAAGAAGATGCTATCTCATTCATCATGACTGAGGCCATTAAAGACCAGTGTATAAGTTTCTTTGCTAATAGTAGAGTAAGCATACTATTTTCCGCCACGACAATTTTATCGGCTGTTTTTCAGCCGATAA